>Ga0102589_1000229_pt1 | contig 141429 bp, 131 predicted proteins | sample AraplaMF_Col_mLB_FD_76858 | JGI IMG/M metagenome (GOLD analysis project Ga0102589, IMG submission 76858) | Arabidopsis root microbial communities from the University of North Carolina, USA - plate scrape MF_Col_mLB | ecosystem: Host-associated > Plants > Roots > Endosphere | place: USA...
TTGCATCTTCAATTACTGGTAATTCATTTTTAAAATGTAAATCAACATCGTTTTTATTCACTTCATCAAACTCGTTTGGGTCATTAACGTGCATTGATTACACCTCTTTTAAATGATTATTTATTGTAATTTTTGTATTATTAACAAGGTTGGCAAGAATGATACATTTTACTTAAAATAGTTCTTTTAATCATGTATTAAGCCCTTACGATGTAATCATATTTTGACATGATTAAAGTATTTAACGCAATCATTTTTTTAATTTTTAGAAAATAACACGTTCACATAGTCTCATTTTGATCTCTTAAAAAGAAGAATGTTGAATTCCACTCCAGGATGCTCGCTTTCCATGGGGCGTGCGCTGAGCCTCCTCGGCGCATTCGCGCCTGTGGTGTCTCAGCTGTCCCGCATTTCCCATAGGAGTCGAGCATCCTTCCGTTCCATTCAACTTCTTAATGAGCCTGTCAGTAAGGCCAATCTTTTAAAATAGTTTTATTAGCTGCACGCAAATCACATTGCATCTAGGTTGACTCGTTTCTTCAAATTCTTGTTGAATTATTGTCTATTTTCTTTGTATAAAGATCTTTGATTCCTTTATATTAGTGCCTGGGAAATAGAATCTAACACTTTTGAACTGATGAAGGTTGATTAAAACTACTTAAGATAAATAATAATTAAAATTTTAATCTTATGCTTTTTGATTCAATGCAAAAAACTCTTCCTCTAACAGCGCTACACATACGTGGTCACACCATTCGTCTCCAACTTTTAAGTTTTTTCTGAAGTATCCTTCTTTTACAAATCCTAGTTTTTCAAGTACACGTAAAGATGCTTTGTTTTCTGGGGTTACTTCTGAGGTTACTCGGTGAAATTTCAACTCTTGAAAGGCAATTTTTAATGCAAGCTCCAAAGCTTTTGTCATATAGCCGTGACCGTTAAATTTTTGTCCAATTTGATATCCTACCATGCAGCTTTGTTTAGGTCCTCGTGTTACAAAGACGAACTGTACCTCTCCAATTAATGTATGTGAGGAATCATTTTTTAAGAAAATAGCGAAATCGTATCTACTATCTTCTGAGCTATTTTTTATATATTCTTTTATGCTATCTATTTGTCCTTGCAGTGTGAAAAACTCTTCTTTTCTTTTGACTGGAGACCATTTTTGGAAATGTTCTTTATTTTCTTGATGTAATTCAAGTTTTTCTTGTGCATCTTCATATGTATAGGGACGAACAATCAGTTGTGCCATTATAACTCCTCCATTGCTGCTTTATATACAAGTCTTTTTGTTCTATATACATGTTCTTTTTTATTTGTTCATTATCCTTCTCTTTTACCCTTTTAATCTCATAAAAATAGAGTTACTATTCGTAACTCCTTAGTTTACAAATTGGAAACCCAAACATTATTTATTAATAATAATTGATAATTTATAATTAGCATGTTTGTTTAAGTCATTCAAAAATTGATTTAATATTTCATTAGATGGGAACTTACATTCAAGAAGATAACAACTATCTCCACTAATTTTATAATTATTTATTACGTATTTCTCTTGTGTTTTTATAAATGATAGAAACGGTTGATGATTAATCTCTTTAGTAAAGATATTAATTAAAGCATGTATAAAACACCCTAATTTAACTTGATTAACCTTTATTGTATAACCTTCAATCACTCCATTATCCTCTAATTTAGCTACTCTAGTTGCCGCTGCTTGCCCTGTTAAATGAACCTTCTCCCCTAATTCTTTCATAGTGATACGACTATTTTTAGATAACTCCTCCACTATTCGCAGATCTGTATGATCTAACATGAAATCAACTCCTTTCAAAATTCAAGTAAAAGGATAAAAACACTTGATTTTATCTATGTAAATGGTAACTGCTTATGGATTAAACTTAACATATGTAATATACACTAACAAAAGAAAAGGAGTTATAAAATATGAATATTAAGCAAATTCGAAATGCAACACTAATTGTTCAATATGCAGGTAAAAAGTTTTTAATTGATCCGATGTTAGCTGATAAAGGTACGTATCCACCTTTCCAAAATTCAATAAGGCAAGATCAATTTAATCCATTAGTTAATTTACCGACATCTATTGAAGATATTTTGAATGAAATAGATGCTGTGATTGTAACTCACCTACATTTAGATCATTATGACGAGGTTGCCAAAGATGTATTACCGAAAGATATAAAAATGTTTGTTCAAAACGAAGAAGATGCAATAGTTGTTAGAAAGGATGGTTTCCAAAATGTAGAGGTTTTGCAAGAGGATACGGTCTTTGAGGACATCCAACTAATTAAAACGAAGGGCGAACATGGCAGAGGAGAAATATTAAAACGTACTGGTTTAGTCTGTGGTGTTGTTTTTAAACACCAAAATGAAAAAACTTTATATATTGCTGGAGATACGGTTTGGTATGATGCAATCGGGGAAGTGGTTCATACAAATAAACCAGAAATTATTGCTGTAAATGGTGGAGATAATCAATTTTTTCAAGGCGGTTCACTTGTCATGGGGAAAGAAGATATCTATGAATTGTCCCAAGCTGCCCCTAATGCACAAATTATTGTTAGTCACATGGAAGCTGTAAATCATTGGACATTATCAAGAAAAGAATTAAGAAGATTTATTGATGAAAAAGGAATCTCTTCTACTGTTTTAGTGCCTGAAGATGGTGAATCATACTCATTTTAAGTGAAACACCAACGTTAAATTTTTCAAATGATACTGTAAGTTAATCAAGAGACCCTTTATGGGTCTCTTTTTATCTATCTTTCTTATTCTTGAATAAGGAATTTAAATCATGCAAAAGTTAATGAATAAAGTAAAAAGTGGCCAAAATGATTCTATATATAGTTTTCGCATGTATTCAAAAAATAACATGGTCTTGAGGAGGGTATTACTTGAAATCATTATTAAGAGAAATGAAAGACACGTTTGGTAAAAATGATGATTTCTTTATTTTAAAAGAGCACTTTGTTAATGCCCCTGTTGTATTTTTGGGGTTTAAAAGTTTGATTGACTTACCGAAAACGCTAATTTCAATTCAAAAAAATATGGATTCAATTTTCCAATCAGATAAGACTTTCGATCAACTAATGCACTGGATTGGTGAAGTAAAAGTGAACGATACGAAAGAGGCCCTTTCAGCAATCGTCGAAGGTAAATTAGTCATTCTCTTACAAGATGATAAGGATCAAAAGTACGTTATAGTAGAACCCATATCGCAGGTACTTAATCGTTCCATTGAATCGCCAACAAATGAAAATGTCCTTCAGGGTCCATTAAGTTCCTTTATAGAAGATATTAATACTAATATAGGTATTATTAGAAAACAAACTAATTCCGAAAGATTACAAATCAGATCATATTCTGTAGGAACAGATAGAAAAAAGACGCTATCGGTACTATATTTTGAAAACAATGCAAATATAGATCTTCTGCAAAAAATCGTTAAACATATTGAAAGTAATTTAGAAAAAGAAATTAATAATGTTCAAGACTTATCAAAAATGATGGGCTTTTCACCTTGGCTGGCTGTTAACAAATTTAATATGACAGAGCTTCCTCAAGAAGCTAGCAAGTTCCTAGTAATGGGAAGAATCATTATGTTCGTTGATAGAATTCCTTTTGCTCTTGTTCTTCCAGGACTATTTTGGGACATGTTTGCAATTGAAAACGATCGTAACTTTCCCGTTCCTCTCATGCTTGTCTTTCGCTCCTTACGTATTATCGGCTACTTAATGACTTTGATATTACCTGGTTTATATGTTGCGTTAGTTGCCGTCAATCCAGAAGTGTTAAGAATAGAGCTTGCTTTATCCGTCGCCCAAAGCCGTGATGGTGTTCCATACCCTGCACTTGTAGAAATGATACTAATGCTAGTTATCTTGGAGTTAATTATGGAGGCCAGTGTTAGGCTACCAAAAAGTATTGGTCCTACGTTAACAATGGTCGGAGGAATTATCATTGGACAAGCCGTTGTAGAAGCGAAGTTAGTGAGTAACCTCCTAATAATCGTACTTGCTGCTACAACAATTGCAAACTCGACTTTGGTAGGTTTTCAAAACACTCTCTCAACCCGTTTATTTAAGTATATTATCGCCATTTTGGCTTCAATTTACGGTATTTTGGGGATTATGGGTGGGTTAGTCTTAACCTGCACGTATCTTGCTGGTTTAACCACATTTGGTGTTCCATATCTATATTTCAATATGAAAAAGGAAGAAATTTAAGATGGATAGAAGTTTTCAAGTTGTCATAATGTATATTTTAACTCATCTTAGTCTTATATTTTTTTTGTATCCTAGAAACATAATAGCAAGTACAGATGAAGGTCATTGGATTCCCATTATTATAGGACTGCTTTTTCATTTTGTCACTATTACAACTTATTTGAAAGGGCTGAGCTATTTCCCCAAAAAAGACCTCATTAATATTTATCTAGGGATTGGAAAGGGCGTTGCAATTTTTTTTCTAATACCGACTACCCTTTATTTTCTTATGATTATAATTCTTACGATTCGTGCATATTCTGAAATCATTTCTATCGTATTCTTATCCAAGACTCCGTTGTGGGCTATTATGGCTTTTCTGCTCTTCATGTCAACTTATTTAGCTTCAAAAGGAGTGGAAGCCATTTTTCGTACTGGTGTCCTAATTGCTTTTTTATTTTTACCTCTTATTATCCTTATCTTCTGTAGCTCTGTACAAAATGTAGACTGGCACTATTTGTTTCCGATTGTAGATAAAGAATTTACATTTTTCACTAATTCATCATTTTATGTAAGTTTTTTTGCAGTAGGAGGCGGATTTTTATTCCTTGGGTTTATCCCACCATTTTTATCCTACCAAAGGAAAAAAATCTTAATCGGCGCACTTTTCCTAATACCTTGCTTTGTTCTATCGGTTTATATCCCTATCCTTACGTTCGGTCAGGCCACTGCATCCACTTTATTATTCCCTTTCGTCGTGGCACTGGATACTGTAGAAATGGATTGGTTAATATTTGACAGAGTTACTATGTTTTTCCTAATGAGCCTGATAACCTTCATCATGCTATATATATCATTGGTGCTTTGGAAAACGATTAGGATCGCAAATGTCTGTTTTCCATCATTTAAACCTACTTTTCTTACGATTACTCTATCAGCATCCATCTTTATCCTTTGTTTACTAATCCCAAATTGGAATGACATTGAAAGAGTCTTTCTGTGGAACACATATTTGAGATTCTATGTAATGGTTGCCATACCAATTTCAGTTTTTTATTTTGGAAAGAGGTTAAGGAAGGAATGAAATAATGAGAACTTTTAAGAAGCTACGGGTAATAATTTTGATATCTTTCTTAGCATCCACCCTATGCGCTTGTTGGGATAACAAGGATATCAATCATAGGGTATTGCCAGTTGTTTTAGGCATTTCATTGTTGAAGGATGAATACAAGCTCTTTCTTCAGATTCCGCAACCCTCACAGGGGACTATTAAAACAAAGGTAGTAATGGGAACAGGCAAGACAATTAGTCAAGCCGTCGATAAAATCAGTACAAATATGGAAAGCAGTGTTGACTTGCTTCATTTGAAGGTGATCGTTTTTGAAAAAAAATTGGCCCAAAAAGGGATGAAGGACTTGATTTCCGGTTTTATGCGGTCCAGGGATGTCTCACCCAAGGCAATGGTTGCCATCTGTGATGATGACATTAATTTATTCTTTTCAAAAATGAAGCAATCTTCTGAACCCCAAGGAACTGCTCTTTTAGAGTACTTTGAAAAAAATGCTGGTTGGAATCCACAAATAGCATTGACTAGTGTATGGGAGACTTATCGAAGTATTCATTCTTACACTCAGGACGTTGCGATCCCAATGTTAAAGATTGGGAAAAGTACTTTAGTTGAACAAGTTGGTTCGGCAGTTATAAAACAAGGGAAGATGGTTGAACAGATTAACTCAGATGAAACCCTTTTATTCAATGCCTTCAACGATGAAAGTACTAATGGGAAAATTGAAGTCACTCACGATGGATCCGTCTTGATCCTCGGTAATAAAATGAAACACAAAAGTAAATTCATCAATGAAAAGGCTTATTTGAAAAGTAAGTTGAAGCTAAAAGTTAGTATTCTTGAAACAACAGGAAACGCTACTTTAGAGTCAATCAAAAGTGATATGGAAAAGCTACTAACAAGTCGATTTAATAAAATGTTTACCAAATTACAAAACAGTGAAGCTGATATTTTAGGACTAGGTCAATTTTATAGAAAAAAGATTCCAAGAAAAGAATTAAAGAATTGGCGGTCTGAATACTATTCTAAATTATCAATGGATTTCCAAGTTCAAGTAGACATTCAAAACGGAGGAAATTTAATTACACGTTAAAATTGATTAAAATCACACTAATCAGTATCTCTTTTCAAATCAAATAAAGTCAAAAAAACTAATTCAAGCAAAGCACAACCGTCGTTCGATATTTAAATTGTCTGCATTTTTCAATTTTAACCTCCCCAAAATAACTCAGCCATTATTCCACTGTAAATTACAGGAGAATAACGGCTGTTTAGTCTTTTTATTGGTGTCCAATTGTTGATATCTTTGCGCCAAAAGCAGACTTCATTCAAATGATTGAAAAATATTAAGTAAGATTGTAGTTGAAATAATCATACCATGAGGGATGATTGAAATGAGTAAATGCTGTTTTTGATTTTTTGCTTTAAACATGTAACTGACAATATCCTCAAATAATCTAAATCCTACTAAAAGAATGAAACATAAGAGCATTGCTACGACTAAATTAGGTTTTAGCATTTTTGTCATGATTCCTGATGTAAAAATGACTGAAACAACTAGTAAAATAAAATATAAATCACCATTGTCCCTATTTTTATTGATCCACCTAAAAAATACTCTTGTAGTATCCATAATTTCTCCTCGCATTATAAAGATTATCGTCCTTACATTCTTTTGAAATCTGTGTAAAAATATTATATTATATTTTTAATTAAAAATGAATATCATTCTCAATTAATTTTTGTTCCAAACTTTTCTTATTTTAATGTAAGGTAAGAAACGTCCTTCTGTACTTTAAGACGATGGTAATTAATAAATCAGCTATCTATTAAAAGACCCTTTCTCTAAAACAATTTATCTTTCATCATTGATATAAAACATAGCTGGACTAATTCTGAATAGATTGTATAAAGGAGTGATTAATATGACCTTACTGCGTTTATTAAAAGGGTTCCTTATTATCGTCATTCTTGTATTTCTCTTCATACAAATCTTTATCCATCGACCTTTAGTCCAAACAATCAAATCCAATCAATTGAAGCCTCCTATTCTATCTGGTGAAGAAAAACTTATCATTCAAGACTGGTTAAAATAAATCATATAAGTGTAGAAATCTAGATTTAATAATCTAGGTTTTTTCTAATTTACGATAAAGCTTTCAATTACGATTATGCCTACAAAATAAATATTCAGATTTTTACAAACTCTTCTAATAAGTATATAATAATTGAAATTATTTGTATGTAAATTTCAAATTTGCTTTCTGAATCTGGATAAAGTATTGGAGGAGAAAAAGATGGAACACGAATTAAAAGAATTAATTAAGAAGTGTGACACGGCCATTCAGGAAGAAGATTTCGATACCCTTCTCAATTATTATGCTGAAGATGCAATCCTTGTTGTAAAACCAAATATGATCGCACGAGGGAAAGAAGAAATCAAAAAAGCATTCATTGCCATTGCAAAATATTTTAACAACACGCTTGTACCGACAGAGGGTGAAATGATTATTTTAGAAGCCGGAGATACTGCATTAGTACTTTCCCAAACATTCCTTGGCGCAGACAAAAATGAATTGAATTTATCGATGGAGAGAAATGCCACATATGTATTCAAGAAAAACTCAAAAGGTGAATGGCTTTGTTCTATCGACAACTCATATGGAACAGACTTATTGAAGGAAGGTTAAATTAGTCTTAATGATAAGTTCTTACTCTACTTGTAGCTTTAGTAGAATAAGAACTTAATTCCACTTCTTAAAACAAAAATATTCGAATGCTTAACCATTCCCATAATAATTAACCTTATAGAAATGCCCTTTTTTTCGAACAATATAATTGGTTAAATAAGAGTCCGTTGCACGTTCTTTAGGAGCTTTTGTTAAAGAGTAACATTTCGCTTGTTCTTTCCTTAAATATTCCTTGTCTATTCTATTATGTTCTCGATCATCAATGATTTTTGTTCGGATAGCCAATATAGGGTGACCATTAAAAAATACATGAGTTCTTAATGCTAACTTAGGAGTAGAATGTAGAACAGCAAATAAAATAATAGGAATTATGGTGACAGGAATTAGCATCAATAGTATTTCTGACCACTTTGTTTGTCTCATTTGAGTACCTCTTTTTCACTAGAATTTTCCATTTATTTGTAATTCTATAAAGCACTCAAAAACCCTTTTATTTAGCATCTCGTTGCAATTTTACTTAATAAGCTTCATTTCAAAATTTTGTAATAGATTAATTAGTCAAGAGAATAGAAGGCTAAATCTGGATTACCTGGTACATCTCCCCCAAAGTAAAAATGAATTTTATGTTCTCCAAATTTATATGTTACCCATCTACTTTCATCTATTTCTTCTTTAAAAGGTTTTCCTAGTGTATTTTTTAATGTTATGTATGAAATTTTTTGTATGTTTGGATCACTAACTAGCATCCCTTTGATTAACTGTTTCTTTTGATCAATTTCTATTGAAACATCTTCATAAATAAGATTAGAACCACCTGAGTCAATTTGATTAGGTTCTCCTATTTTTTGAGTTACGTCCTTAACCTGTGTTCCAACTGGGTATGAGAAATTTAATACCTTACCTTGTTTTGCTAACTTCGCAATTTTATTTAGAGTGTTTATATGTTTTTTAGTATCCTCAGGTAGAATAATATATCTATTCGTATTGAAAAATTCCCCATCATGTAAGAACTGAAACATCAGTTGGTACTCCCCTACTTTATATAAGGAGTAGTCTGAGAATTCATGTTCAGGTTTCCCATAATATTGAGTAAGAATAGATTTTGATAATTTGTTCAGTCTTTTGTCAACCGATGTCATACTTTTTATTTGTTTCATAGAATTCACTTCAAATTTAACGTCTTTTTTCTCATAGTTGAAACTACGCATATCTTCTGGATACATGCCATTAGCAAACAGATCCATAAAAAAAGGAGAGTTTCCATTATCACTTAGATCATTATTTATAGTATCTGCCGCTCCCCATTGTTTTTTTACAGAAGAATATGAATCTCCTATTTTAAATGGAGTATTAATCATCCTACCTGTTTCAGCATCGTTTGTAATCTGATCTAAAAACTTCTTTTGTGTAGGTTCAATTTGAGAAACCGCTATTAAATGTTTTACTTTCGGGATAAGAATTGGAGATAATGCTGCTAGTAATACGAGTGCCGACATAATCGTTGCAAAAAGTATTTTGCTCTTGGATGTAAAGTTTCTCATTTTAATAAACTCCTTGAATTTTAAATGTTATTTTTTAAAAAGATACTGTTAGTAGGAGTATATCTAATGTAATTTTATATTTATATATTTTTTTACACGAATTTAATATTAATGAAAACTGGAAAAACTATCGACTCAATTTGAACTACCAAAAGAATATGTTCCCGGGAAATATATTACTATAGTTCTAATTTAATTTACTGTAAAAGAAAAGAACTGTAATTTTGGATCTCTTTAATCAAATCGTTAAGGCATTTAATTCAGATCTTCCCAATCACTTTTTGAACGTGAGTCTAAAATAATACTCACATTCGAGGACAAGCATACAATCACTTCAAATCTAGCCCTAATATGATATAGGAGTTTATATGAAGGATGTGAACAGTTTGCCGCCTAAACCGAAAAAACCAAATGATTCAAATGAAGAGAATATTCATATTGCTTCTGCCTTTCGAGCTGTCAATAATGCAATTCAAACTGTACCAGCAAACACTTTTGTAAAAGTAAATTATCAACTTCAACAGTTTGATTTAGCTAACGAGTATAATCCAGGAACTTCAACATTTAGACCCAATAAGAATGGCGTATATTTAGTATCTGCAACAATTTCTTTTGCGCCTAATAATAATAATGTTAATTATAGAGCTAGGATTGAAATTCGTGTGAATGGAAGACCTGCAATCGCTATAGATAATGATTTCTTTGGCCCTATAAACTTCGGAAATGTTGTAAATGTCTCAAGTATTCTGAAGCTTAGAGCAAATGATCAAGTTGAGGTTTTTGCCCAAAGTAGTACTGCTGGATTTATTGCAGTAAATGCAGCTGGTGAAGTTAGTACTCATTTTGAAGCTGCGAGATTTCCATCTCCAACAAAATAAGTATTACGATTAAAAAAGGGCGATTAGCATACTATGTTAATCGTCCTTTCATATGATATTAAATAAAGGAGGTATTACAGTATGCTATGGAGTATTATTTTTTTTATTGGAATATTTGTCTCTATCTTCATTATTGGTATGATTGTTAGTCCTTCTCGTGACCTTTCAAAACAACAATTACAGGAATTAGAGCGTATTAAATCTAACGGTCTTCCACCTGGTGATGGAACCTCATAATCAGTTCTACAAATAAAAAAGTCTTCATTTATGAAGACTTTTTCTTTTACTGAGCTGATTCTGTTAGTTTACCAACCGAATTGTCAGTAATCTCTAAGTGATTTCTAAATTTTGTTGATATATCATCGACACTTGATTGATCTGCAACATAGTACCAGATGCCATTAATTAATTCATTTTTACCAGTATAACTTAATGGTTCAATATGTGCTGTTATATCATCTGGTAGGCTGCGATATAGTTTGAATGCGTCACCAATGCCCATATTTGTGCGAATATTTTTGCTGAATTCTTTTGCATAAGTATCTGTTTTTAAAATAGATTTTGGAGATTTTAGTTCATTTAAAATGGCAGATAACACTTGTCTTTGACGCTCTTGTCGTCCAAAGTCATTATTTATGTCACGTTTTCTCATTCGAGCATATGCTAACGCTTCCTGACCATTTAAATGCTGCATCCCCTTTGTAAAATAGACCTTTTCTCTAGGTACCGAATCAGTATGCTCCCAAAAATCAAATGGCACATCAACTGTTACCCCACCAACTTCATCTACTATGTTTTTAAAACCATCAAAATTGACAGTCACATAATAGTCAATTGGCACATGTAAGAAATTCTCAATTGTTTGTACGGTCGTTTGGATACCGCCTCTTGCAAATGCTCCATTAATTTTAGACGTTACATTAAAGTCCACAATATCTACATACGTATCCCTTGGTATACTTAAAGTTTTTAGTGATTGATCCTTTGGATTATAAGTGGCAAGTATCATGGCATCCGTTCTTCCATTAACTCCCTTTGTTACATAATCCTCCAGTCCTAAGAACAATATTGAAATTGGTTCTTCCTGAACATCGACCTTAACTTCTTTCGGTCTAATAATTGACTTAATCTCTTCACCTTGCGTAATTTTATTTAGCTCTGTATACGTAACATATCCCTTATAACCAACAACTGCTAAGAGTATCAAACAAATTGATAGAATAAAAAATAGTACTTTTCTATATTTTTTCTTCTTTTTTATGTTCTTTCTCGTTATTTCCATCTCACTTTGTTCTCCCTTTAAGTTCTTACTTTCGTATTAAATACTACATATAATAAGAAAATCCTTTAATTTGAGAATATGTATCCTGACATAAGAACTATTTAGTATTGAGTCTATTATGGACTTTCCTCCTTATATATCGACGGATTGAGCAAAATTTTTGAATCTCTAAATTGAAGAATGTGTGAAAGGTAGTGTGTGAAATAGATCTGTTACCATAAAATCAGATGGAATAAATAAAAGAAAAACCCCATTTATAAATGAGGTTTTTCTTTCTATTTCTTTCTATAATGGATGATAAACCTAATTTTCCCGTCAGTAAGAGATACTTCATGTCTGAATTGATGGCGATTAAGGATTGATTTAACAATCGCTAAACCTAAACCTGTACCTGACATATTTTTATTCCTAGAAGCTTCCATTACATAAAATGGTTCCCATAGGTTTTTAAGTTGTTCTGGAATATTGAATTTCGTATCGTTTTCTATATAAAATAAATATGCTTCTTCACTTTCTTTAAAGGAAATGAAAATCTCATTATTCTCCGTATATTTAATTGCATTACTTATAAGATTATTGATGACTCTCTCCATTTGACCCAGATCAGCTTTAACAAACACATGTTGTAATTCAGTTTGGTCTACATAAATAATAATACCTGAACGATTTAATTCAACCTCATAATTTTGTATACACTGATTAACTAAAAGGATGATATCTACTTTCTGAATTTGTAATGTTTCTCTTTCAATTCGCGATAACAATAATAGTTCATCAATTAAATGATTAATATGATCTGTTTGCTTTAAAATGGTTTCAACATAACTACCATCGTCAATCCCATCTTGAATCCCTACAGAATATGCTTTTATTAATGCCAATGGCGTTTTTAATTCATGGCTTATATCCGAAATAAACCGTTTTAGATTTGCATTTCTTTCATTCAAATCCTTATGTGCTATTCTTAATTTTTCACTCATCTCATTAATACTCTCTGCAAGTTCCTCTATTTCATCATTTGTATTAATATCTACTTTTCTAAAGTCTAACTTGGCAATTTCCTTCGATATATCTTTTAATTCCTTTAATGGGTCCGTAATTTTTTTAGACCAAATCCAAACCATACTAATTAGAATTAAGATGAGCAGGATCATAATGGAAATGGTGAACTGGTTTACAATCTGAACCGCTTCACTCAAATACACAATTGAAACGCCAATTAAAATAAATTGCTGATCTTTCTGAATAAAATCAACTAAAAAACTAGATTTCAGCTTACCTTGGTCATATATTTTACTAACCTTTTTACCTTCTTTTACTTGTTGAATTGTATCTTCCGTTACCCAAAATTTGTTTAATGTTACTTTCTTTTGATTTAAGCTGTCTCGTAGTGCTCCATTAAATTTATCATTGTTTGTGGTTATAGGTTGAATTATTATAGTCACATTATATTTCTTTTCATATTCATTTACCGATTGAAGTAAATCTATCAAAGACATCTCATTTAATTCATCTGATAGATCATGGAGACGATTTTTCATTTGATAAAGATAATACTTTGGTAGTAAAAATGAATTAAGTACAAAATACAAAACAAACACGAGCAATATACAACTTGTCATGATAATTGATATTTTTCTTCCTAGTCGATTCATTTATTTTTTACGAAGCTATATCCTAAACCACGATGTGTCTGAATTAGCTCCTCACCGATTTTTTCACGTAATCTTCTAATATGTGTATCCACAGTTCTGTCATCACCTTCATAGTCAATGCGCCAAACAGTCATTAACAAATTTTCTCGAGATAAGATTTTCCCTTGATTTCGAATGAAACAACTGATTAAATCCATTTCCTTTTTTGTTAAGTTTAAATCAACTTCATTTTTAAACGCTTTTTTAGCTTGTAAATCTATTTTCAAATCCTCAAACAAAATAGATTGATCGTCCTTTAATAGTTTTTTCGCGCGCGTTAAAAGAATACCTGGATGAAAAGGTTTCTTCACATAATCATCCGCTCCAATATTTAACGCATACAATTCATCTTCAACTTCACTTTTGGCCGTTAGCATTAAGACTTTTGTATCACCTTTTTGCTTAATTTCCTTACAAACACTCACTCCACTTACATGAGGCATCATCCAATCTATTACGGCTAAATCAAGTTTTTCTCGATAAAAAATGTCTAGCGCCTGCTCCCCATCTTCAGCTAAAAAAACTGTATATCCTTCCTTTTCAAAATACACTTTTAATATTTTCAACAGATCCAATTCGTCATCAGCAATTAATATATTTATGTTATTTCCCTCCTATTACATACTTTTTGTCACGCTCATGTAACAAAGGCATTTTACAATCTTATCAAAGAGTTAAGAAGTATTCTACCGTTCTAATTAATCACAGTGAAGATACTTTACACTTTTTTTATCTCAAATTATTTAATGAAGGATGGAATTGTAATATGAAATATAACCTATTACGTAAATTAATTAGAAGATTAATAGTTTTTACGATACTATTATTAATTTGTCCAATTTTGCTGTTTTATTATTCAAGAAACATTGAACCAAAATTATTAGACATCAACCAATTTGTCATTGAATCTAAATCCGTTTCTAATGAATTAGATGGGTTTAAGATTATTCAATTCAGTGATACTCACTTAGGGGCAGATTATTCACTTTCTCAATTACAGGGTTTGGTTGAAACTATTAATGATCAAAATCCTGATTTGATTGTTTTCACAGGAGATTTAATTGATAATAGTGCCGTATTTAAAGAAAGAAATGAAATATCACCAATTTTAAAACAACTCAAAGCGACTTATGGAAAATATGCAGTATACGGAAATCATGATGTGGGTGGTGCTGGAAAGACGGTTTATGCTCAAGTACTAACAGATGCTGATTTTACGATTTTAGAAAACGCCAGTAAAACGATACAACTTAAAGATGAAAATGTATTTTCAATCATTGGATTAGATGATTACTTACTAGGAAAGCCAAATCCTAAAAATGCATTTAATAAAATTAACAAGAATGCTTTTTCATTACTATTAGTTCACGAACCAGACATCGCTAATAGACTAAATGAATTTCCGATTGATTTACAGCTATCTGGACATAGTCATGGCGGTCAAGTGAAACTACCATTTCATAAAGCAATTTATACACCACCACTTGCCACAAAATATACAGAAGGACTTTATGAGCTCCAAAAAACTTTAAAACCCATGAAACTTTACGTAAACCGAGGAGTTGGTACTACAAGACTACCTATTAGATTTTTTAGTCAACCAGAATTATCGATTTTTACTTTACGAAGCTTGAAATAATTAAAAAAGCTTGTGGATCATCATATCCACAAGCTTTTTTTTACTTACTCACTTTAATAGATTTTGTTTTCCCTACATTTCCTGCTTTATCTTTTACATACACAACTAGAGTTGTTCCAGCTTTTTGGTTTTTAATTATAGAGATAACTTTTAATTGATTGGATACATTTTCCTGTTTTTTTTAATACTAAAAAAGATTGAGTTGAAAAGTAGGTGAAGTTTAATTGGAATTGTTTAAAAGATATGAGATTAAGCAGATAAATGGAGAAACAACAATCATCGTTCATTTATCACCCTTTTTAGAAGAGTTTTCAAGTGAATTTGGAACTACCTCTATAAAGAAGATTATTAACTTAAAAAAATCTGCAATTGAATATATTCAGCAAAATGTACCGCAAATAAAGACTGCAACGATTAGTATTGTGGCAGGTTCGTTTATATTAGCTTCTTTTCCAATGAAAAGCTCTGCACATTCAGCAAATTTTAATATGAGCTATTTATACTTTGGGAACACAGACTCATATCTATCACAAATTGATCAGACGAAAGGAAATTTAAATCTCGTTGCTCCAAGCTTTTTTGATATTAATCCAAACGGAACACTAAAAGTTACAAATCAGTTTAGTGAAAAATTAGTGAGTGAAGTACATAAACGAAATATGAAGGTTGTGCCTTTTCTAAGTAATCATTGGGATCGAGAATTAGGACGAACTGCTTTAGCAAACCGAGAAGCTCTATCCAGTCAAATTGCTAGTTTCATCATGAAAAACAATCTTGATGGCGTCAATGTTGATATTGAAAATGTAACTGATGATGATCGAGAAGCTTACACTGATTTAGTAAAGCTACTGCGAAACAAACTACCAAAGGATAAAGAAGTCTCAGTTGCCGTTGCGGCAAATCCCTATGGCTGGACACAAGGATGGCATGGATCCTATGACTATAAAGCATTAGCCAATTATGCGAATTATTTATTCATCATGGCTTATGATGAACACTATGAAGGTGGAACTGCTGGGCCAGTGGCAAGTAGAGATTGGGTCGACAAATCAATTCAATACGCGTTAAACCAAGGTGTATCCAAAGACAAAATAGTGCTTGGCGTACCTTTTTTCGGACGATATTGGAAGGATGGCAGTGCGGTAGGTGGATATGGTGTAGGAGTAAATCAAGTAGAGTCACTCATTTCGAAATATAAAGGAGTCGTTTCATACGATCAAACTAAGCAATCACCAAAAGCAACAATTACAATTAAAAGTGGTGACCCGCTTCCAGTCATTCATGGTAGAACATTACAACCTGGAACATATGTTTTTTGGTACGAAAATCTATCTTCCCTAAAAGCAAAAGTAGATCTGGTTCATAAGTATGACTTAAAAGGCACAGGTAGCTGGTCACTTGGGGATGAAAACACAGCAATTTGGAGCAATTATAAAAGATGGATGACAACGCATGACGAGAAAGTCACACCTCCCACTCCTGCCAAAGTTACCACTACTTATCCAATACTAAAAATTGGTTCAAAAGGTGAAAGTGTAAAAAAATTACAAACTGCACTCAAAAAACATCGGTTCTACTTTGGGACTGTGACCGGATTATATGACACGAAAACCAAAAATGCAGTCACAGCATTTCAAAAGAAATACCATTTGAAGATTGATGGGATTGCAGGAAAACAAGTACAAACAAAGCTTTATAGCCTACCTACTCCAAAAGTATATGCAACCTTACAACAAGGCTCAAAAGGAAAAAGCGTAGTTGATTTACAAACTGCACTAAAGAAACTCGGATTCTACTCTGGATCTACACACGGTATTTATGACTCTAAAACAAAACAAGCAGTTATTAATTTTCAAAAGAAATATAAATTGAAAGTTGATGGTATTGCAGGAAAGGAAACTCAGACGAAGTTGTTTGGGTTGGTGAAATGATGTATGGACCGCTCTGATTGGGGCGGTTTTTAATTTTAGTCTACGAACAAGTTCTAAAAAACATACATATGATTTTAAATAGAATTTCAATCCCCTATAACCTATTTCAAAGTTATATTAGTCATTTTTATTTTAAAAAATCCTCTATAAATTTAATACCATAAGGTGGAACGTCCATCATCTTTAATACAACTCCAATACTGACCACAAATAATAAAAATGCAATACTCCACCACATTTTAGTTTTTTCTTTCATAAAATCCCTCCAATCTACATAGTACATGAAATAGTTTGCGAAAATATTAACATATAAAACTAGAAGAAAATTATGGAAGTTGTGATCATAAAATGACTATTTTTTAACAAATTTAATAAACACAAAAAACACTTCGAAAAAAATTTCCGAAGTGTTTTCAAATTAATAAAACGCTTACAAGTTACTTATTATTTAATAACTGTCGACTTTAATTTCTCAGCCTGTATCTTTAGTTTTTGAACAGCTTCTTTATATTCCTCTTCAAGCTCACTAATAATATCAGCTGCTGAGCTAATTTTTGTAATCGCACCAACCCCATGGCCAGCTGACCAAATTTCTTTCCAGGCTTTTGCGCTCGTTTCATTTTTCATGCTATCAAATTCAACTTTATCTTTCTTTTTCAATAACGCTGGATCAAGACCGGCTTTTACAATACTCGGAATTAGCATATTTGCTTTTACGCCAGAGAATGCATCTGTTAGAACGATATCGTCTTGTGTTGAATCAACTAGCATTTGACGGTATTCATCATTTGCCAGGCTTTCTTCAGCAACGATAAAGCGCGTTCCCATGTATGCTAAGTCAGCACCTGCAGCTTGTGCAGCTAAAATGCTTTTTCCTGTAGAGATTCCACCTGCAAGCACGATAATGCCATCCCAGAATGTACGAACACTATCAACAAAAGCAAATCCATTAATATTTCCAGCATGACCGCCTGCTCCCGTAGAAACTAGAATCAAACCATCAACGCCAGCTTCAGCTGCTTTTTTAGCAAACTTCATATCGCTGACATCAGAAAATACAAGTCCACCATAGCTATGTACAATATCAACAACAACTTTTGGACTTCCTAATGAAGTAATAACTAGTTGAGGCTGATGCTTTTTCAACAGTTCAAGCTCCTCTTGTAAACGGCTATATGAACTGTGGACGACCATATTAATCGCCCAAGGAGCAATCTTACGCTCTGGTTCTTTCTCTCTCGCTAAAGCAAGATTCTCATTCAAACTACCCATCCATTGATCAAGCAGTTCAATTGGACGTGCATTTGGTGCAGGGAATGACCCAATTACACCATTCATACATACTGATTCAACTAACTCAGGTCCAGACACCAAAAACATTGGAGCAGAAATCGCTGGCAATTTTAATTGGCTCCACCATTGTTCAGGAATTTTCTTACCCATACAAAACGCCTCACTTTCATAACAGAATTTTCTGATTATTACTTAATCTTACATTAGTAAACTATTATTTTCAATAATCTAAATATAAAAAAGCATGTTATATGGTTAATTAGAACTTCCTGCTCATGAATTTGATATATCGACATAACAAATTGCAACTTAAAAAAAGACCCACTTAGGTAGGACATACTAATAAAATATTCATATTTACTAATGGATTGTAATGGTTAGGATTCTTTTTATTTTTTACTAGTTGCTAAAAAAATTATTATTAGAATTTTAGTTGGTCTTCCTAACAAAAAGCTAAAATGTATTTCTCCTAAAATCAAAAACATTTGTTCATTAATGATTAAACAAAATTATAAATAGGGAATCCCATTTCAGTCGAAAACCTAATTCAATCATTTTATCAATTGGTAATATTTTACTAATATGTCATTTCATAATAGACCTAATTAATTATTAGAATTTTCATAATTTTAAGATATAATGTTAGTAAATTTTGGAAAAGGTGGCGATGAGTATTAAAGCGCTTAAATCAATTTTAATCTGGGGATTAATTGCTGCCCTTGGAGCAGCAGGTTTTGCGGTGATGGCTTTAAATAGCGGAGAAAGTATTAATGCAATTTGGCTTTTAACAGCAGCAATTTGTGTTTATGCAATTGCTTATCGTTTCTATAGTAAGTTTATTGCGAATAAGGTGTTTCAACTAGATGACAAACGTAAAACACCTTCTGAAATACATAACGATGGAAAAGACTATGTTCCAACAAATAAATGGGTGCTCTTTGGACACCACTTTGCGGCTATTGCCGGTGCAGGACCATTAGTTGGCCCAATTCTTGCAGCACAAATGGGTTATTTACCTGGAACACTCTGGATCGTAGTAGGTGTTGTTTTAGCCGGAGCTGTCCAGGACTTTATTATTCTTTTTGGTTCTATGCGCCGAAATGGTAAGTCACTCGGTGAAATGATTAAGGACGAAATGGGACGCGTAACAGGAATTATTTCAATGATAGGTATTTTAGGCATTATGGTTATTTTATTAGCTGTATTAGCATTGGTCGTTGTTAAAGCATTAGTAGGAAGTCCATGGGGAATGTTTACCATCGCTGCTACCATTCCAATCGCTATTTTTATGGGAATTTATATGCGTTATATTCGTCCAGGACGTGTAGGAGAAGCATCCCTAATTGGTATTGTTTTGTTGCTTCTTTCACTATTCTTCGGACAAACAGTTGCTGAAAACCCAACTTTAGCAGCTATGTTTACTTTTAAAGGTGAAACAATTGCGATTATGATGATTATTTATGGATTTGTTGCATCTGTTTTACCAGTTTGGCTTCTTCTAGCACCGCGTGATTATTTAAGTACATTTTTAAAAATTGGTACGATTCTTGGTCTAGCATTAGGAATCATTATTGTTGCACCAAACCTAGAAATGGCTGGTGTGACAAAATTCATAGACGGTACAGGTCCAGTATTTGCAGGAAATCTCTTCCCATTTTTATTTATTACAATTGCCTGTGGATCTGTTTCTGGGTTCCATGCATTGGTTTCCTCAGGTACAACCCCTAAAATGATTGAACGTGAGTCACATGCTCGTCCAATCGGATATGGTGCAATGCTGACAGAATCTTTTGTTGCAGTTATGGCTATGATTGCTGCCTGCGTATTGACACCTGGTGTTTACTTTGCAATTAATAGTCCACCTGCTTTAATTGGAACGGATGTAGTCCAAGCCGCTTCAACAGTTTCGAGCTGGGGCTTTACAATCACTCCTGATGATTTAAAAGCACTGGCAAATGATGTTGGGGAGCAAACCATTCTTTCAAGAACTGGCGGTGCACCGACGCTTGCAATTGGAATGGCTGTAATATTCTCCAAAGTCATCGGTGGAAAGGCACTAATGGCATTTTGGTACCATTTTGCAATCCTTTTTGAAGCACTTTTTATTTTAACTACGATTGATGCAGGAACACGTGTCGGACGTTTTATGATTCAAGATCTTATCGGGACTGCTTATAAGCCTTTTGCTAGAACAGATGCTTTAATCCCTAATATTATCGCAACCGCTCTTTGTGTAACGTTTTGGGGTTATTTCTTATACCAGGGTGTTATTGACCCACTTGGAGGAATTAATACACTATGGCCGCTATTCGGTATTGCTAACCAAATGTTAGCTGCTATTGCCCTGCTACTCGGTACGACTATTCTATTTAAAATGGGTAAAAAAGCATATGTTTGGGTAACATTGCTTCCGACAACATGGCTGTTAATCGTCACGCTAACTGCAGGCTGGCAAAAATTATTCCATGATAATCCAAAAATTGGATTCCTTGCCCACGCTAACATTTTTAAAGAGGCCTATAACAATGGAAAAGTACTTGCACCTGCAACATCACCTTCACAAATGAAACAAATTCTGATAAATGATTATCTTGATGCTACACTATGTGTTATTTTTATGGCTGTTGTCATTACAGTGTTGATTTCTGCGATCAGAATATGGTTAAAAGTCATAACAAACCACAAATTACCGTTGCATGAGACGCCTCCTGTACCTCGCGATGGAGGAGATTTTACAAATTATGCTTAACAAGTTAAAGGAAATCTTATCGTATAGAAAGCAATTCCTTAGCCTTCTTGTCGGCGTTCCAAGCTATGAAACATATGTCGATCATATGAAAAAATACCATCCCGATGAATCTTTGAAATCTAGAAAGGAATTTTTCTGTGAAGCTCAAGAAGCCCGTTACAACGCTAAAGGCGGTAAGGTTTCTAGGTGCTGTTAACAAAAAATCAATTTTTTTTCATTTTACTAAGAATAAAGATAGTAAGAAGATTCACCCCTTACTATCTTTACTCTTATTTTTTTATTTATCTTTTCATTTAGTTTCTGAACAGAAAAATGTTCTCCATATGTAAGGATAGTTTTTTTATCAATGGGAAATATGAAAATGATATCAAATCGTGATAAGGAGAATGAAAAATGAACAAAGATGTAAGTAATGAAGATTTTCATATTGCACTTTTGACTGATGAGGCGAAAAGTAAAATAGAAAACTTGGAAGATGAGTTAAGCCTAACATTGGTTGCTTATGAGTGTGAAAAGTGAAGAATTAATACCTGAGAATAAAAAAGAGAATCTACATTAGATTCTCTTTTTCCAACTAATAAGTCTTTCCACTAACAACATTACTATAGTAACTATAAATTTTCTTTCCATTAACAATTCGATAGGATTTCATTTTATAGTAATACGTTTTACCTTTTGATACTTTGTAATTTATATAACTTATGGTTGTGTTTTTGGTCGTCGTAGCTAATTTTGTGTAGGTTCCAGTTTGAGTAGTCCCTCTGTATATTTCATAACCGCTAGCTTCGCTTACTTTATTCCAAGTTAATTTGATCGAAGTACTACTAGATCTTGTAGCTTTTATATTTGTTGGCATCGCTAAGACTGGTGCAGCTCCAACAATAGTTGAGTATGAACTATACACTCTTGTACCATTGTTGTTTCGATATGCTCTTATTTTATAATAATACGACCTTCCAGTTGTTAAGCTTCCGTTTAAATAAGTATTTGCACTTCCACTTAGCGTTGAGACTTTACTAAATGTACCTGTCTTTGAAGTTGAACGATAGATTTCATACCCACTTGCTTCACTCACTTTCCCCCAGGTTACTTTCACTTTATTGTATCCCACTGAAACTACCTTTGATGAGGTAATAGAAGCCAAAACTGGTTTAGAAAATACGACATTGGAAAATGAACTATATACTTTTTTTCCATTATAAACTCGGTATGTTCTTATTTTATAATAATAGTATTTATTAGGAGTTAGATTCGTATTTGTATAGCTTAGCGTCGAGCTATACTTTAGCGAAGCAATATTACTATAAGTACCTGAAAGTGCAGTTGATCGATAAACCTCATATCCATCAACTTCTCCTACTTCATTCCAACTTACCTTTACTTTATTAAAACCTACTACCGTTGCCTTTGGTGCCGTTATAGTTGGTAATACTGGTTTTGCACTTACAATTGACGAGAATGAATTGTAAACTTTGATTCCATCAATTAGTTTATACGCTCTTACTTTATAATAATACGTTGTTCCTGATGTTAGATTCTCATTTAAATAACTAGTACCATTACCGTCTATATATGGAGTTAAATTACTATAACTACCTGTCAAGGAAGTAGCACGATAGAGCTCATAACCAGTAGCTCCACTGACTTCATTCCAGCTTATTTGTACGCTATTAAAATTTTCTACTGTAGCTTTTAGTATGGAACTTGGACCTAAAACAGGTTTTCCACTATAAATTGAGGTAAAAGGACTAAATACTTTATCCTGATCAATGATTTTATATGACCTAATTTTATAATAATAAGTTTTCCCAGTATCTAGGAACAAATTCGTGTACTGACTGGTACTTCCTGTTTGGACTTCCATTTTGTAATTAAACGGACCGTCAATCGTTGTACTTCTATAAATCTCATAACCCGATGAACCATTTACTTGATCCCAATTTATATTTAGTTTGTTGTAATCAACAGATGCAATCTTTATATTTAATGGAGTATCAGGTGTTTTTTCAAATCTAGCATAAAGATTTTCATCTTGTTTAATAGGTGTATATAATTCAAACTTTGATTGATAATTTTTGTCAGTAAACCATCCCATAAAAGTATATCCTTCTTTAACGGGTACTTCTTGATTCGAGACATTAGATCCATAGTATGTGACCTCTTGTGCCAAAGGATTTCCGTCCCCATCAAAGTATGAAACAGTGTACTTGTTTATATCATATTTTGCGGTAATCGTTACATTAGATTTGATTGATGAAAAATCCCTATCCCACCCAACGAATGTTTGGCCTTCTCTAACCGGAGCTTCAGGTGCAGTTGCGGCATCACCATCTAAAACTTTTTCCGTTTTGAAAACCGTTCCATCATTACTTTTAAATGTAACAACATATTCTCTTTTTACTGTAATACTAAAATCATTTCTTAAACCATCAAAATAGACTGGTACATATTGATACCCAAGATAATTATTAGAAAATCCATTTATCATATCTTTTGTAACTTCTACTTCAAACTCATTTCCAAAATTCGATCTAACTGTTAACACCGCTCCAGTCGGGTCAACTTCCTCTCCTAGAGCATAGACCGTTTTTAAAGGCTTTGTTTTGATTTCAGAATAAATATTTTCTTCGTTACCACTAAATGTAGTATTTCTTAATTTAGGAAGCTTGAAATCTTTTGAATCATCAATTTCCCAAACAGAATTAATATCAAAGTTTTCATAGGAACTAATTTGTTTCAATTCTTCTAAAGTTTTTCGCTCGGTACCTTCCTCTGAACCCGTACCAACAGCATGTGTATTATTACTAAAATAGTAGCTATTCTCAATTGTGCCTTCATAACTAGCTGCAATTGCACCAGAACGGTTATAATTCGAACTTATAATTCTACCTGAATTGTAACTATTTTGAATCGATGAATCTTCTCCATGGCTAATAATTCCTGCTGTATCAATACTCCCTCTTATACTTCCAATATTATAACTATCGCGCACATGTGAAGAAGTTGACCATCCAAAGATTCCACCTGCCCAGTTTCCTACGATACTACCTGCATTATATGACTGCGAAGTGTAAGAATTAGATACCGTTCCTACAATACCACCTACACTCCATGCCCCAGTAATTTGTCCTGTATTAAAGCTATTTAAAATAGATGAATTTGAGCTCAAAGAGCCGACTAAACCTGCCACATTACCGGAATTTATCGTACTGCTTACACTTCCATGATTTGCACTTTTTACAATTTTAGTAGTAGACGCTGAACCAGAGATCCCTCCACCATTTGAATTGGATGCTGCTGTTGTTATCCTACCTTTATTATAACTTTCGCTGATCGTTGTATTGCTACTCGTACCAGTTATTCCACCTGCTGTATAACCATTTGAGTTATCTTTATTAATATCACCTAAATTATACGTATTGGAGATATCTGCCCAACTAACTTTTCCAGCTATTCCACCAGTAGCACTTTTACCTTTAATCTCAGCTGTATTATAACTATTTGAAATCACTGAATGTGCGCTAGTTGAACCAGAAATTGAAGCGATTAAGCCACCTGCATAGCTACTAGTATAAGAAATAGCACGCACTGGATTCTCATTATACGAATTATTTATTTCAACACTTGTCCCATAACCAATTATTCCACCCGCAAATACATTACTGTTAGTTGTATCAAGCGATGTACTTTCTGCATCAATCGATCCATTTACTAAACCAAGGTTGACAATCTTAGCATTCAATGAATAACCGATTAAACCTGCGTAAACCTCTTGATCAGAAACAATATTTATGTGCATACCAATAATTTTAAATCCGTTACCATCTATAATCCCTCTGAAAGGACTGCTTTTTGAACCAATCGGTTCCCATCCAGATCCATTATGATCATACTTGCCTCCGCTACGTGTAGCCTCAGACAAATCAATATCATTCATTAATATATATTTACCACTTAAATTCTTTCGGATATTGTCTAAATCTACTTCACTATATATCCCAATATACCCCTCAGGTACCTGTGTCAGAGAAGGTACAGAATTAGTTAAACCTGAAGCATGAACTTTCGTTTGGATATTTACAGGAGCTAACTGCAAACATAAAAAAATTATTAATAACCAAGCTGTCTTTTTCAAATGTAATTTCCCCTTTTACTTTTACCATGTTGTGTAATAATTTTTCTATCATGATTTGTTGAAACTGAATACTAGACTAACCTTATTACTTTAACATAGTTTTATAGCGTGTTATGTAGTAACAATTAACTAGGTATTATGTACTGACATCCTTGCTTAGGATTTCTTTGAATAACAAAAAGAGAGTTGTTAACTACAACTCTCTTTTAACCTTTTTATATTGTTTAATCAAGAAAAGATCCAATCAAGTGAAATATCCTTAGCATTTTTAATTTAGATTTCAACCATAAATTTCAATTTAACCTAAATTCTAAACTTTCCGTATAAAGTAAGGACCTAAACCGCTTTCATGTGTCATCATAAAATTCCAATAAGAATCCCAATCCATAAAATACATATCACTATAATACATATGATTTGGGTCGTACGGTAGCTCCTCGATTGTAAGTAGTTTTGCATTTTCAATCAAATAAGCTTCCAGTCTAATCCTAAATAAGTATTAAAATAATACTTACTTAAGCAACTGAAATAATTTTATACCTTCTATGATTCACCACAGTATGCTCAGTTTCATAATAACCCACATGATTTTTATCATTACTCATATCAACGATCACCGAATTAGTCATCACTTTCGTCACAATGCCTTTTAATAAAATCGGCATCAATTCTCTTTGCTTATTTTCAATTGACATGAACTCTATTTCATCACCAGGTTTTACATTCGTATTTGATACTTGATTATTATTTTTATTCATTGCCTTCACACCTTTTTAAGTATTTAATTCAATTATATAGAATATTACAAATGTTAAAAAGTGAGTAATCTACTAAAAATAAAAAACTTTTTTACTATTTCTACATTAAACTTCTAAAATAACACAACTTTCTTCTAAAATTGCCTGTAAATCTCGATCAAAGAACTCAATTCCATAATATCCTAAAGGAGTACAAATATACAAACAACCATCTTTTTCAACACTTCCAAAACGCTTATGTGTATGACCAAAAATACAATGAGTTACATTTTCATAGCGTTTGATTAGTTCACCTATTTTTTTCGAACCCATATAGGCATTACAGAGGTTCCAAAAGCGATCCGATTTCCAAACTAAAAAATCTTCACGCGGAATAAAGTGATTTACCAAAATAACTTGTTAAGATTCATATTGTTTAAGTTTCTCTTCAATTCTAATTAAACATTCATTCAGATACTCTTTATCACTTGATGTAAGATGCGTATAACGCCCATCCCAATTCGTATCTTTAAATCCCTTTATATCTTCTTCTGATAACTTCATTTCATCAATAAAACTATAGTCATACCAACCACTGTAACCAACAAGAACTACATCACTTGTTAACTCAATCGAATGATCGATTAAACAAGATGGATGCTTCACAAGCTCTTCAATCGCAAGTGTAGATTCTCCCTCACCGTCAGCCCAAACATCATGATTTCCTGGAATAAAGTAAACCGGAATACCAGTTACTTTTTGAACATGATCGATAAAGTTTAACGTAACTTGAACTGTGTTACTAATGTCGCCTGCAATTAAAACACAATCGGCCTCTTTCTTTTTCACAAAAGTAATAAATTCTTCATCAAATGCTATACCAAGCTTTTTTTCATTGTAGTCAATGTGAAGATCACTACAAATACATATCTTCATACTTTACCTCCTTGCTCACACTTGTAAAATACGAGTATCCTATTTAATTATAACAAATTTTGGAAATTAATGGAGGGATGACTGTAAGAAAGTAAATCAAAAATAAAAAGAGAATCTAAAATAGATCCCCTCTGTTTTGCCTCGCCTCTTCAAAATATAAATCATTGTGCTTTACTAAGCATTTTGGTTAATTGATGTCTAAATAATTTCATTAGAAAAATAAACGGAATATATATATAAAGGAAGTAAAATCCAGCGTTTGAAATAAATTTACCTAATTTATCAACCTCAACGAAGTTTTCAATAAAGGTTGCCGCTACAATCATAACAATGATGAAAAAAGCTAGAGAGATTTTCGGTTTAAAATGACTTGAATTCGTTATTCTTTTTAAAATTCTTGTACAAGCCCAAATCGGGATGCACAGTGTAGGAATAATGACTAATATCCAAATAAAGATAAAAATATATTCAAATCGTTCAATAAATGGCAATTCGATAATTTTAGTCATAAATAATGTGGCCCAAGTTGCATGTTGAAGCGTATCTTGATTGATATACATAAAACTGACAACGAGAACGATTAAATAAAGAACTGTTGATATGCCATTCGCTAGATGTGCCCATTTTTGACTTTTTTTAGCACCTTTTATAAACGGATAATACATATAAATCCATTCAAACCCTACAAAAAGAAGAACAGACGCTTTTGTAGAAAGTAGGATATCTTTTACAGTGTGATTAAAAACAGGCATTAACAGACGCGGATTCATATATCGAAGTGGAAAGTAAAGGAGCAATAGTAAAAAAGCAGGTATGATCACTCCCCAAACACTAAAACCAGTTAGGATTCGGAAACCTCCAGATACGATATAATAAATCATAACACCCAATACCAAAGCCAATTGCCAAGTTTTAATCGTTGGAAAGACCCACACTTGAATGATTTGGATATATGTACGAAATACTGCAAATGCTGATAGTAGAAAATAGAATAAAACTAAAATTGATAGTATATTCCCAATTACTTGTCCAAAACAAAAATCGTGAACAGCAACTAAATCATTATGTTTTTCATCGAGTGTTTGATAGATCAACCAAATTAATATATGAATAGAGATTCCCGCTATGATGACTGACAACCAAGCATCCTGCTGGGCATTCTTACTGACTTCACGTTGAAAACTAAGAATACCAATGCCAATTTGCGAGGAATGGACTAAATAGAAAGTGAAAAAAGTTGAAACGAGAAATTGTTCCTTAACTATATTTTTCACTATTCACCCACTCCTAACTGACGTAAAATTAGTTCTGTTTTTACACTAAATTTCATTTTAGGATAAATCGTTTGATAAAATTCTTTTTCATTCCATTCTTTACTTTCACTTCGATATATAATTCCAAAACCAAACGGATCAACTTCATTTTGTTGAAGCTTTTTTAGTAAAGTTTCAGTATCCTTTGCGATGATTTTCTCCATAGTTTTTTTCAAGTATTCGTAGTCTTCTTTTTTTTCTATATGTATTGATTCCGGAATACCCTTTAATTCAACATTCAATGTTAAATTCATGTTAATGGTATTCTCATCACCCTTTTTATGTAGGGTAATTTTATGTTTACCATATAAAGACTTTAACGCGAAATTGTTTTCATTCCCTGGTCGTTTTTCACTTTGATCGCCCTGCTTTTTGTCATTATGTTGCTTCTGTTGTTTATCATCTTTTTCTTTTTGATTGTCCTTTATTGGAAGTGTTATATCATAATATCCACTTTTATTTTTGTCATTCATTAATTTAAAAAGGAACGCTTCTTTATTCGAAATCGTTAATTTCGATTTTTCTCCTTTAAAAATAGTTAATCCATTAATGATTAATTGTTTATCATTATCAAAACTGATATTTGGAAGGTAAATATCGATACCACTTCCATAATATTGGCTGACCAAAGTGTGTATATTTGTCTCAGGTGTCCCTTCATGAAGTACACTCGTTTCTAGTAAATGTGAAAGATAAAGTGGAGGAGCCGTTTTTAACCCTCTAATAATGTCTTCTGCCTTCAAATCACTGACAACGAACGTAATGTTTCCAATCGTAGCATCTTTGCAGATGGTTTCTAATACTCTTGAAATACCTGCTTTACTATAAGAATCCCCAAAAACGAATGTTCTGATCTGACCAAGTACAATTTGACTTTGAGATTTATGCCCCAAATTAGATTTTAATGTGGAAGGATTATCAGCTGCTGTTTTAATGACGCTCGACTTGTTACTATTCGTATAATTAGGATACAAAACTGTTGCCGTCAGTTTACCATTTTCTTCATCAATTCCAATCGTATGAGTAATACCTAATTCATCGATAATACTTCTAGGGACACAGCCAGAAAGCAGCGTACAAAAAACCAATGAGACTATGATTGATATGATGAACTTCGATTTCATGTATGAAGCTTTCATGCTATTCATCACTCAAGTCTCCTTTAGTTTTCTTTTTCTTTTTCACACCATATTTTAAAGGATCTCTTGGACGAAGATATTCAGGTCTTTTGTTAATAAATTTAAAAGATGAACGAATAAATGAATCTGCTAGTGCGTTTCGTCTGAAAGGATACAGTGGGACCAAATATGGTGTTCCAAATGATTTCAATCTAAATAAATGAGCTAATAAGAAAACGAAGCCTAAAATAATCCCCAATCCACCTAAGAAGGATGCCAATATGATAAATACAAATCTTAATACACGAATCGTATTTGACATGACAAAAATTGGTGTTGTAAAAGATGATAGTGCTGAAAGAGCGACAATAATTAATAAAATATTACTAGTTAACGCAGCAGCTACTGCAGCTTGACCAATTACAATACCGCCAACAATACCTAATGTTTGTCCAACTTTTGTTGGTAATCTTGCTCCTGCTTCCCGTAATAACTCTATCGTTAATTCTAAAAATATAACTTCTAAAATAGGTGGAAATGGCACATTTGCTCTCGACTCAATTAGTGGACCTAATAAATCCTTAGGAATCACTTCATAATGAAACGTTAATACGGCCACATAAATTGAAGATGTAAAAATTGAAAAAAATACGCCCATGATCCGAATGAATCGAAAAAACGATCCTAAAACCCAATTCAAATAGTAATCTTCAGGTGAAATAAAAAAATCAAATAAAGTGGAAGGACCTGAAATTGCATAAGGTGTTCCATCACTAAAAATGGCGATTTGCCCACTAACAATGGTATACGTAATCCGGTCAATTCTCTCAGTCGATAAATAAAGTGGGAATGGCGTATTTTGATTATCCCTAATGACTTGGTCAAGTAGTGAAGTATCCCAAACAATGTCAATATCTATATCTGCCAATCTTTCTCTAACCGTGTTAATATGTTGTTCGCTTGTTATTCCATCCATATAAACAATCATCACTCGGGTCTTTGATAAAGAGCCAATCAGGATCTCTTCAATGACAAGCTTAGGAGAATTAATCTTTCTCCTTAATAGGTTCATATTCGTATCAATGTCTTCTACAAAACCCATTTTGGGGCCAACAACACTAAACTCATTCTCTGAATCATTAAATTGCCTTAACCCAGTTTGGCAGCTATTTATGTTGATTAATAGAAATTCTGACGTATCGTTTTCAATCTGTACAATTAATTGCCCTTTATAAAGCTTATTTTCAATTTCCGAAAGATCCTTTGTAATACTCATCTCTGAAAGTGGCAATAATTCTTGTAAGTCTTTTAATGATTTTATTTTAAGATTCTCATCTTTAACGTTAAGGTTTGAAAGAAATGAAGTTTGCATCAGTTCATGATTCACTAAAGTAGAAAAGTAGGAAATCAGTACTTTCGTTTCGTTAACCCTATTCTCAATTTGACTAAAATCTCTAGATTTTTTTGCAAGAGTCATTAACTCCTCAAAAGTCAGCGTGTTTTGATCAACCATAATATGTCCACCCAATTCCATAATATGGGTTATTATTTGTAATGACTTTCTGATGTATGCATTGCATTTTGATTTCATATTCAAATAAAAAAACCGAAAAACACTGAATTGGGAACGTGTCTTTCGGTCTAAATATCATTTTACATATTTAATTTTAAAAATATAAAAAACTAATGTTTGATTAACTCTCAAAAATAAAAAAAGGATTTTTTATCAATTCAATACCAGTTGAATGATACCTTGTAAAAATATCCTTCCTATCCCATTCTCCACCTACAACCATTTTCGTTCTTAACCCTGCTGTATCTAAAGTTATATCCTCTTTTTTTGTTACAATCGCTGTAAAGTAATAGTTATATAATATCTCAAAGATTTTTTCTTCAGTTAATTCTCTGTTTGAAAGTAAGCTTTTTATTTCATGAAAATATATATTCTTACAAACAATATGTTCAATGATTAAGTTACGTTGGTCATTATTGTTTAATTGGACTAATGCATCATTCGTAACAAATGCAGCTCGATTTTTCTTCGTAAACTTTTTTCCTTGTTCTCTTAATACATCATCAATTGCATCTGAAACTAATCCTTCGATAAAAGTAGTGGAAAAAAACTTCTCCTTCCTTCTACCTTCTCTCATATTTGAAAAATAAAGCAAATCCTCCATTATGTACTTGCTGGCTTTCTGCAATGTTGTTTTTCTGTTCATTAAGAGTTGACTCCCTTTAAATCGTTTAATCTGTTAATTATACTTGATATTTATTTGATCCTGAATTACATAAAACAGAATGAGTAGATACAATACCTTCTTTATTTACTTTCATGCCATGTAAATACCCACCATAAACCGCTCCACCATCTAAACAAATCTTCGTGCTACAAGGTGAAGTCCAGATATCAAATTTATTCTCAATTTTATGAAGAATTGATGTAGGCGTATGACCGAAGATAATCGTTTTATTCGTATTGTTGTGTCCGAAATGAAACTCATCACGAATCCAATAAAATTCTCGTTCACTTGTATTCTTCCAATCATCTATATTCAGATTCACACCAGCATGAACAAAAACGAAATCCTCCCACTCATAGTAAAGTGGTCTAGATTCAAGAAACTCCAATTCAGTTTTAAATTGTACTTTCATTAATTGAGCAATTACTTCTGCTTCTTTCTGATTTGTTATATCTGTTCCAAAGAATGAGTTGATTGTTTCATAGCCACCTTGACCGTAGTAGTAGTCTTTTTTTAATTCTGGTTGGTCTAGCCAGTCAAGTAGCATTCTTTCGTGGTTTCCTAGTAAGACGATTGCTCCGTGATCTTTTTGTAATTGGATGGCTTTTTGGACTACGTCGTATGGATGTGGGCCTCGGTCTACTAGGTCTCCTAGTAGTATTAGTTGTTCGTTTTTGGGATTCCATTGGTTTAGTAGTTCATTGAGTTCGTAGTAGCTGCCGTGGATGTCGCCTATGGTGAAGATTTTTTTCTGCATAATTGGAATCCTTTCTATAATGAGTTTTTTCCAAGTGATAATTTAATTTTTCTTTTATTATGACAGATTTAATTTAAATTTTAAAAATTTAGTTGTTATAAAGTAAATGAAAATAAACAATCTAGCATAATTGCTAACATAAATAAGGTTTATAGAACACAAAAAAACTCCAGTATAAAAACATAAAAAGAGAATCATTTAGATTCCCTAATGTACTACACTTGTATTAATAAATAATTCAACATCAAACAATCGTAGTCGAAACTAAAATTGCTTTTACTTCTTCAACCGTTAAAATATTATCTTTTTCTCGATGAATCATTCTATGGCAGTTAGAACAAACAGGAATTAAGTCTTTTTCTGGATCTATTCTAATTTGATTTCCAACTGTTGAAAGAGGTTTGATATGGTGAATTTCAATAAAGTCTTTTCCTCTTTCTCCATATGTTTTTTCAAAATTAAATCCACAAGCTTTGCATGTCACTCCATGAATCTCTATTGCCTTTACTCTATTTATTGGATTACGTTCATATCGTGTACCAAAGTATTCAATTACCTTACCATCCTTGTAATAGTTATCTTCTTGTGAATCTTCGGCATCAATATCTTTTTCTATTTTATCGTTAAGAATTTTTATATTCATTTCACTTATAAACTTCTCTAAGCTTTTTTCAGATTCCTTTTCCCACAACTTTTTCATATTCTTCCTGTCTGGCTTATAGTGAACCATTGTTACATTTTCAAATGATACATTTGGGACTTTTTCAAACAGTAGCTGAATCCCTCTTCTTTTAGCAGGCGTTAAAAGTTGCTTGTTTATATTATCTTCAATTGTATATTTTTGGATAAGTTTATTTTTTTCTAATAAAACAACATGATATCTATATGGACCATTTTGTTGTGTATCTAAGAAATCCTTTATAGTTAAAATATAATAGTTAGTTATTTTCCCAAATAAATATTCCTTTAAGTTTAAGAGATTATTAATATCAATTTGACCTTTTTTACTTTTAATATCTTTTTCATTTCCAAATACATTTTCTAAAAAAACATCCCAATTCTTGCAATTAAATACATTTTCTTTCTGTTGTTCATAAAACTCTTCCCATTCAGCTTCTTTTAAATTTGGATAGCCCATCTTTGAGGCAACCCATGTAAAAAATCCCATACCTGGAAGATTTGTACTCTGATTTACAACAATAGCTGATAGAGGTGGAAATCCCATTTTTATACATCTATATGATATCTCCCCTAAGGGCTCATTTAATCGAATTGGCGGTAATATTCCTCCAAGTTTAATACTAATTTGATTGTATTCAATTGGTTTTTGCATAACTGCGGATTCAATAACAATTTCACTAATCTTTTTTAAAAGTTGCTCATTCATAATAGGTTCTCTCTTCTCAATTCTCTCTTCTCACTTTCATAGTAATATTAGGGAATAATGTTACCTCAAAAAAATACTGTTTAGCGATATCTATTTTAACTATAATTTATTGAATTAATATGTTTGAATACCAAATTTCAATAATTTCTTCGGAAGAACATCATCCAAATTTTTAATATCCTCATCATTTAATTCAATTAAATTAAAACCATATTTTTCATAGATTTTTAGCTTATCTTGTTTTCTTGCCAAGTATTTCGAATCATTTTCCATGCCCCAAAATTCAATGTATACTTTACCAACAGGTAAGTAAAAATCACAATATACCTCTTCCTCAACAGGTAATTTTCTTTCATATGCATGTACAATTTCGGACATATATAACCAATTATCAATTAACATTTCAGCTCTAGAGCGAACATAGTGTCCGTCAGCACTTCGGTGTTTTGCTTCAAATTTATCCCTAAACCCTTTACTAGTTAGTTGATCTTCTAACTTATTTTGAATTGCTTCAGGAGTTTGATCACCTTTAAGATTTCCTATCGAATCTAATAGATGTTTATTAGTAAGAATATTATTATTCCAACAAACGTATGGTACTCCTGTTTTGTCATATTCAAATTGTTTACCACCTATACTTTTACCCAACTGTGTAATTGTCCAACCTTTAATACCTTTTTCAAGCAAACCTAACTCGGATAATATTGGATTTATCCTAAATTTAGAAACTCCAAAACTATTAGCTATATCAGTAGTATTTAGCAAATTTTTATCTTCTTCTAAAGTATTAAATAATGAATTGTTTTTAAAATCCTCATTCCACGCTATATAACTACCATATTGATGATGATTTTTAACAACCCCACCATTTTCTCGACCTTTTTCAGTTAATATCCAATTATTATCATTCCTAATTACAAAACCCTTCTCAGCTAATAATGAAAATACATCTTTTGCTGGTAATTGTAATTCTTTTGAGAGAGCTGTTGTTGAAATATATTTATTTGCCAAAGTTTTTCACCTATTTACATTAAATTATTTATTATCTATTTTGCTTTCGATATTAAATTCTTTTTCAACGCTTCTTCCTTTTGCCATTTTACGACTTTACTTTTAACCCAATTAATGTCATGGCAATCTATTTTAAATTTATCAGCTTGAGTTAAAGCTGCATTTGTATAGCCAGAAGTAGTAATAAATTGTGCCAAGACGCATCCATGATTTCTTTTAGAGGAATTTAATTCCCGAATTTCTTTTACAGTAATTTGATTACCTGAATCTATGTAATGTTTTATTTGAATTGCTTCTGCAGTTTTATGAGTTCGATTATAAATAATTAAGTCTACTCCACCATCAGCACCTTCAGACGTTTCACGAGGCTTATATCCTTTGGACTTATAAAAAAGGAAACATAACCTTTCAAATTCCCTCCAAGTTAAATCTTCCAATTTCAAAGTAAGGATTTCATCATCTGCTCTTAAAAGATTCGGTGAGATCTTTTTGGAATTTGTTTTATTTTTAAATACTTTATTTTGTGGTTGAGTTTTTTTCTGTTTGTTTACTTTTTTATCAGGAAGCATATTAAAAATTAAAACTTCAATTATAGGTGTAGAAATTATTATTCCTAGAAAAATGTAAAAGTTGGTACTTTTAAACACGACCCAATATATACATAGAGCTAATAATAAATACAGTACAGCAATTAAATTTGAAAGGTTCTTTCTTGTTCTTTTTTTCATTTAAAGTCCCCCTATTAGAATATTATTATTAAACTAATATTCTATTTCTATCAATTACATCGACAAAATTAGTATTTGTGTTTAGAGGATCTATTTAATAGGAAAAATAGGGTATTTTTTTAATCTCCCTGAATTTTTCCTAGTCGAGTAAATAAGGAAAATTTTAATAATGCCAAAAAGGCAGTCTTATATATGGACTGCCTTTTGGCATTATAATTCAATTATGTTCAATAACATGCTTCAATAATATTCTTTCTTTAAATCCCCCACGTTCTTCTTTCTTTCGCAATCTTTCATACTCTATTTCCTCATTGGTAATTCCTTTCATTTCTGCTATAGCAAAAAGGACTTCTAGAACATCAGCTATTTCACCAACGACTTCTTCTGGTGTAGCTGAATAAAATTCAACAAGCTCTTCTTTTAACTTCTCATTTAATTTTTCTTCATATTCCTTTTGTCCTAGAATTTCTGTTTCAAAAGCATCTCCATTTTCTTCAATTATTAATGGAATTTTGTCTCTTACTAGTTTGTTATAGTGTTTAATAGCCACATTTCCTCCTCAAATGTCGATTTTTTTAAATTGTTTTAACATTCAATCTCCTAGTAAAATAGTAACAGATTAATTTAAGGAGGAGAAGAAATGTCAAAGAAAATTTTTTCATGTTTGATTGCAATTATTCTTAGTTTAACTTTTGTGTTTCATGACGCTGACGCGCACAGTGGGAGAACAGATCAATTAGGTGGTCATTTCGTCTCAAAAACAGGTCAATATCATTTTCATTCATATTCATCCATTACTAACAAAGCAAAGACTAAAAAGGCTGTTGTAAATTTAATACTTAATTACAATAGTAGCGCTGATAATTATGAAGTTAATGTGAAGATAATTGATTGGGCTTCTTATAAGAGGATTTATAATAAGAATTTGAAGTAAAAAATTTCAAGAAATAAAAAAAGAGAATCTGTTGATTCTCTTTTTTGTTCTCAATTATAAATAGATTCTACAATTTTATCTGTCACAGCCTATACCGTCACCATCTCGATCAAGATGCTTTGCATAACCTGGCTCACCTTTATAAATAGGATCAGCATCAGCTGCTCGAACAGCTGAACAATTTTCATAGAATACATTTTTCTCTTCCGAATTCTCTATTAGAGCAGCTGCTTCTTGTTCTTTCTCTTCTTCAGCTTTTCTCTTAGCTTCTACTTGTTTTTGCTTTTCAGCCGCTAATCTTTTAACTTCTGCTTCTTGTCTCTTCTTTTCTTCAGCTAATCTCTTAGTTTCTGCCTCTATTTTTTTCTTTTCTTCGGCATTTTTCTTAGCTTCTTCTTCTAACTTTTTCTTTTCTTCTGCTAGTTTTTTAGTATCTTCTTTATTATCATTACTCTGAGCTTCTTTTATGTTATCTGAAGTACCTTTCGTAGAAGTATCGTTAGTACATGATGATATTAGTACTAATAATAATAAGATAATAGTGATAATAATTCTGGTCTTCTTAGTAAAGTGTTTGTGTTTCCACATTAAAAAAAGTCCTAATGGAAAAAAAAGAATTAAAAATAAAATTGCTACTGATTTCTTACTCATGATAAAAACCCAACCCCTTGATTTATTAAAGCCCTATGGATTATATCACAATAGCTTTTATCGGTGAGTAATTATTATTAAAAAAGCATTAGAAAAACATGATGTAATTTTTACCAATTAAGAATAATTTTATAGGTTAAATTCATAGGAGAAAATAATAAATTTTACCAATGTAAGTTTTACGAATACGCATTCAAAATCGAAATTAGTTTGTTATAATAGTAATATTGTAGTAATTTTTCGGCCAAAACTAGGAATTGAAAGGAATTTTAATATGAATTTTGAGAATCTATGGACAAAATTGAAAATTTTAGTACCAGATGATGAACCTTTTTTTACATATTCAGAAATGGTGCAAATGATAGATAATAACCCAAGTGAGCAGATCGTATATATGGATTTACTTTTTAGAGAACTTTCAATCCAGCGAATGCAACAATTGTATAAGAAACATTCCCTAAATGAACTTTCAGTAAATTACTTTCATATGCAAGCCATTGATAAAGGATGGCATTTGATGAAGGTTAATTTAAATGCGCCTATGAAGGAATATAAACTAGCACTTAATTATGTAAAGATAAGTCGAATTGTTTATCAGAGAAATATTAGTGTAAATGAAGCAAAAGAGGCATTACATATTCTTTTATTACTTGCTGAAGAATGGGTAAAAGAATGTGGAGATATTGTAGTAGATACACAAATTGGAAATGATAATACTCGGATTGAAACTATAAATGACTTAAAACCTACTACGCCAGAAACTATTGATATTCCTGTGAACATCCCTGTAAAAAGGACAGAAAATATCCCTGTGGCAGTTGAAAAATCTAGTAAACTACCTGAAAGTCAATTATTAAAACAATTACGAGTACTTCAATCTTCATCAAAGGAATCTGTTGCAGATGCTGGTAACTTTGGAGAGTTAAGAAATTATATGCACGTCGTTCGTCCGATACAGCTTGAGTTAGAAAGTATTCTTACAAGTATTAAAAACAATCCAGAACCTCAGCTAATTTTATTATGTGGTAGCGTTGGTGATGGAAAAAGTCATTTATTAGCATATCTAAAGGAGAAACATTCTGAATTGCTAAATGATTTTTACATTCATAATGATTCGACTGAATCATTTAATCCGTCTAAAGATTCATTGGAAACTTTAGAGGTGATATTAGAACAATTTGATAACGTACCTTCGAATGGAAAAAATATTATTATTGCTATTAATCTAGGGGTACTTCATAACTTTTATAATAAACAACGTTCTAATAATCGTTTTGTTCATTTATGCAACTTTATTGAAAAGACTGGCATTTTTAACCAAAGTGAGATTAGTATTCAATCAGACAATCAATTTCATATATTAAATTATGCCGATTACCAACCATACGAATTAACGAAGTCAGGGGCAAGTTCTATATTTTTTACTAATATACTAGAAAGAATTACTGCTGTTACTACGGAAAATCCATTTTATAAATCTTGGATTAAAGATAAAGAAAATGGAGTTACTAGTATTGCTCACCAAAACTTTGGCCTATTATTGCAGCCTGAGATTAAACAAGCAATTGTTACGACACTTATTAAATCTATGGTTCAGCAAAAAATTATTGTATCAACACGTTCCTTCTATAATTTACTATATGACATTATTGTTCCTGTAATAGAGGAAAATAAATTAGTTAATAAAATAAATTATATGTTGCCAAATCTATTATTTGGACATCCTGACCGTTCCCCTCTTTTAGAGGCTATTCATAAGCTTGATCCAATTAAGTATAGAAGTAGTATTACTGATCAATTAGTCTCTGAATTTATGTTGTCTATTGATTTAAGCCAAAAAGTTAAACAAGTTATCGAGAAAACTAAAGAATTAGAGATTTGGAGTTTTATAAATTCTAATATTAAAAATGATGAATTCATTGCATTTTCTAAACTTTTAGTTAGACAGTATTCTCTATTATTTGAAACAATAGAAAATCAATCTTATCTTGAATTTATTAATTACCTATTTCACTACTATCACGGAAACGAAGATGAAATTGGCTCACTATTTGAACTTATATCTGAAGTGTTATTTAAATGGAAAGGTTCACCAAAACAAGATTATATTTTTATAGATTCTCCAAATAAGTTATTTAGAACTGCTTATCCATTACAAATTGAACCAGCTGTTGATGAACAAAGATTTGGATTATTTAACGGTTCAACTGAAATTTCTAAATTTATTCCCTCTATCGCAATTGGATTTGAGCAAAATGGGAAAAATCATCTATTCGAATTAGATTATTCTTTGTATGACTTACTGAAGAAAATACAAAAAGGTTACAGACCAAATCGTAAGGACATTTTAAATGCTATTCAGTTCTCAGAATTCTATGAGTCTTTAATTCGCAATACTGATAAAACAAAAAATATGCTAATTGTCTCAACAAAAGATGGCATGATATTGGAACTTAAAAAACCAAAATTTTCGACTTCTAAGTATGAAGTAAAGCAGGTGCACTAATGACAAAGTATGAACTTGATTTTGAAGCGATTGAAAAATTTGCTCTTGATAAAAAAGGTAAATATCGAAATGAAAGACGTGATATTACTTACCTTCTACCTCTTCCCACACGTGAACCTGAACGTGCGAAATTTGAGAGAGGTTTTTGGTCAATCACTGCTGGTATTACTCGTTTAATTTTTGACAAAGATATTGTACCTCAATCAAATGAAGAAACCTTTGAAGCATTACTTCAATCAGGCAAATTTGATTCTGATGCAACTATGAAACTATTTAAATACTATCTACAAGAACAGTCAAATGATGTCCAACGTCACCAGGTATCTCAATTATTTCAGATTGAAAATATACCTCTTTCTGAATCAAAGGCTGAACAAAAAGGTGAAATTGATTATATTAAATTTTTATTTGATTCATTAATTTCTGGATCATCAAAAGAGTTAACTTCTTGTTTTAAAAATGAGAATGAACTTGATTTATTAAATAATATAATTATCTCGTTAAATCAAGAATTAGTTTCGTCAAAAGAATATACTCCAATATATCCAACCTTGTTTAAAGAAATAAAAAACCAATTTTTAGAAGACTTAAAACTTCTTTCTAAAAACTCAGTTTTTATGCTTGAGAATATTAATACATTACTTGTTCACTATTTATTTATTTTAATGTCACAAACTGTATTACAAACTAACAAATTAACTGACTTTAATGAAAATAAATTAGTTCCTTTATTCTTTATTATGAATTGGGAGAATGGTGCAAGTTGGCGTAACAATTACAAAGAAGGATTTAAACTATTAAGGGAACAAGTTAATGACTTCTATTCACACGAACATGCCTTAAATATTATTGGTAAAACAACATTTACTACAGAAAGAAATCTTTATTACCATAATATTCATCAAAAGCTGCAACAGGTTGGTCCAGAAGCTGAAAGACAGTATATTGAATCAGTCTATAAATGGTTAAATGAAGTTTTTGCAGATAAAACTGGAATTGAAGTTGAACAATATAGTGAAACTAAACAATTAAATGATGCTTTTTCTGATTTAGTAAAAGCTGTATCTGCCAATTTAGGTAATGAGTTAAAATCTCGTTATCCAAAGGCCTTTGAAGCAATCATCTTAAAATTCTATCGAAAACATGGTGGTTCATTAGGTACACTATTATCACTTTCACAAGAACAATTGATACTTCTAGTTGCAGTATCAATAAAACAAGAACGAATTGAACTAAACTTGCTATGGAAGGAATTCGAAAAACGAGGAATTTGGATGGACTATCAAACAAAAGAAGAAGTCATAAAAACATTAGATAAACTTAACTATTTAGAAAAGAAAAGTGATAGTGGGGATGCTCAATATGTCAAATCAATTTTATAATTTTATTGGAAATCTATTATCAAAGTTTTTTGCTAATGAGGCCCATTTGAATAATAATGATAGATTTTATTTACATTTACCTTCATATGAACATGTGGAATCATTGTTTGATGCGTTAAAACAATTACCTGAAAGTCATACATTTATATATACCCATGAAAAAGGGGATCAAGAATATAAAACTATTAGCTTAAACTATGAAAATATTAAATATGTTATCGCAACAACAGGCCCGAATACTTCTGAGGATTTCCTAGTAACTTTACGTAATGAAATGAGTAAACAATTGAATCAGTGGGAAAATACTTCACTTGTTCTCCTATGCGATATCGTAAAAGATTCAATTGTAGGTGGAAGCATTAGTTTAACAAATGAGGGTTTACCTCTCCATATAAAGCAGATAGTCAAATATTTTGATCAACTTTTACTAAAAAGTAATTTATCGGTTAGTGAACGTAAACTAATTGCACATTACCTTAAAAAAAGAGAATCAGGTCAGCGAATTGAAAATTCTTCATTCCTAGATTTTAAAGACATACTTGCACTTGTTGAAAAAAACTCATTAATTAAAGAGGATTATCGCTCCCTTCATTACTTTGAAGACAGCGACCTCATTTCAATGATTAGTCAACAAGAAAACGAAGTATTTGAATCAGGAAAATGGAACCAACTTCAACGAAAAATTGAAAAACGATTAGATGAAAATAATCGTAAACATGAAGAAATAGAGAGAATCTTAACATTAGGTAATTCTAAAGAAAAACTAGAGGATTTATACGATAATGGTGCTAAAAGCCTAAATGAGGATGACTGGTATAAACAGGATTTTAGTAAACTTCTTTCTTGGATTGAAAAAGTTAAAGCAAAGAGCGATATTTGTTTTGAACCAGAAAAGCTATCTATAACAGATAATCTAGATAGAAAACTCGGTAGTGATCAATTTTGGAAGAGAGCAACCTCGGATACGAAGGCTGGACAAAGAAAATGGCATCTATTAATCTTTGCATCTGATGATATGACACATGTTGAAATTAAGTTTCCATTTGATCGACATACTCAAAAAAAATCACTTATAAGTGCTAGTTCTAAGCATACTGAAACTAAAGGTCACTCTCTAGTTACTACTTTACCTATAGACCATGAAAAAGCAACGTTTGAGCGAGTTGTTTACAAGCATGAAAACAGTTCTAGTAGTGAATTTGTTTTTAATATTTCTATTATTAAAATTGGGACTAGATTTTTAGATTCGCATCGAGTAGGTTTTCTAATTGATACCACTCCAAAAAATCAACAGGCTATACGTCTTACATTGGATGGAGAACATGAAATCAATTTAGGTGAAGCAAAATCAACGTTAAAACTTGAACAACAAAATGCAACCTTAGATGTTGTCGATGAAGCTAAAATTATTTTTTCTTCAAACATCATCTCTGAAGATGAGTCTACTCTTCGTTTCATGATTAGAAATAACGGATTTACAATTCCGATTTCTATACGCGATGAAGTTTTAAGATCATTACCAATTGATGGACCAAAGATTTGGGAGAAAAAGCGTCTAAACCAATGTTCTTTCCCACTACTAGAAGAAGGAAAAAAAGTAGAAATCGAAAATAATAAATATTCTACATTCCCAAATGATCGTAAATACTTTCTTTGGGAACAAAAGTGGACTGCTAACTCAATGCGTTCAGCTAGTTTAAAATTAGATGAATTGTATCCTAATCAATTAGATATTCCGAACTTAGTTGAGGAAGCATATGAGAAATTTATTAATATAATTCAAGAAAAAAACACCATACCTTCCCTACTCTTTTATGATGAAGAAGTAAAAAATGTTGCAAAAGACTATCTTCGTGCTTATTTAAATGCAATTGAAGATATTGAAGCAAATAGAATTATGGATAATAGTCATCGTAATCTGTTTCAATTAGGTACATTACAATCTGACACTGAATTTTACATGACCCCATTTTCTCCATTAAACGTAGCTTATCAATTGCAATTAATGAGTGAAGTTGGAGATGAAATGATAGATTCAAATATCATAAAAAAACTGAAGGCTGCTTATACACTCCCTTATATCACTGATACACAAGGAAACATCTGTAAACCAACAGATGACAGCTCGCTTCCAGAATGGCATCTATTTAAGAAACGTGAAATTGTAACAATTGGTGAAACAAATAGTTATTTAGCGCAAGTGGTACAAGAAAAAATGGAACAATTTTGTGATCATTATGATTATTTATTCGCTATTGATGAAACAGCACCAATTCGAATTAATATCATTAATATTCCAAATGACCGTGAAGTACTAAATGGAATTGTTAAGTGGATTAAAAAAGAGATTACTTTACGCCAAGGCTTTACGAACCTCCGTCAGATTGAAATTTCGGCTTATGGAAATTGGGCAAATACTACAAGTTCCTTCGATGCATTAAATGAAATAACAAGTGCAGAATTGCTGAAACAAACAATTGGCATCGATTTTTCAATGAATAACTATGAAGCTGATGACGTTTTACAAGCAACCCAGAAAATTGTTCAATATATGAAACACAATCTAGATGATCCAATTAATTATGCACATGTTTCCTTCTTTAAAATGGGACAGGAAGATAGAATTGTAAAGCAACCAATGAAAGAGTTACCTAATAGTTTAAATTTAAATGGTCTATTTACTACTATCGTTTCAACTAAAGCCGATGACTTAGGATTTAGAGCTGGATTTGGTATTGGAGGAGCTGATGTTAATCGAACAGATTTAACAAGATTCGCTTATCTAATGAACGAATTAGCTGCAAATATGGATAATGGTGGACACGATGCATATATGAAAGATATTTCTTTATCTATGCATATTGGTTTAGAGGATGAGCAATTTTTAAAGGATCTATATCAACAATCCCATTGGGTTACATTTATTGATCCATCTGTAGATTTAAGCTATTTCCAAAAAGCATCAAGTAATGTAGTCATTGTTCATTATACTGATCAATTATCATCTACAAATAGCTATGATGCTATTACGATTACAGATAAATCTGATCAATACTTTAATATAATTAAAGAATTTTTATCTTCACAAAAAGTAACGTTTAATGAAGATAATATCGAACATGCAATTCAAGCTTTCAATACTTTCAATGGAGAATGGTTACTCCGTGCCGTTCAGGGCCGTGGACAGGATAAACGTGAGAAGATGAGTATCGTTTCGGCAATAAAGAAAATGCTATTATTCTTTGATCGTCCAAATTATTTATGGGTACCTATCTCAATGGAGGAAATTGTACGTGTAACAGGCAATGTTAAATTAAGCCGTAAACAAGGATTGTTTTCAGGTAAAACAATTGGAATTCGCGGCAACTGTAGTGATGACATACTTATGCTAGGTCTTGAAATAATAGAAGATAAATTAAATCTTCATATGTACCCTGTAGAAGTTAAAATCGGTAATAACGAAGCAACTGTGATTGAAAAAGGTATTAATCAGATACTTGAATTAAATAGAAGGATAAATGAGCAACTAGTTGAATCAAACTCATTCGATTCACGCTTTTTAAGAAATTATTTTGCACGTCTCTTTATCAATAACTCCAAAAAAATGTTAATGAACAATATTTGGAATGAACGAGATTACGATCTTCCAGAGCAAATTATTGATAAATTATTAAATGATGAGTTTGATATAGTTGATTCTTTAAAAGCTGAATATGGAGCAGGCGTAGTTGTCTCGTTCCGTAAATTAGCAACAGGTGAAAGCAAAGTCCGTCGTAATGGAGTTACTGTTTACGAAGTTCCAGAATTTGAGGGTTATGCAACCGTACCTAAATCAATAAAACAACTTGAGGATGAAATGAAAAATAAAAATAGTACTGAACCTGGAACAGGTAAAACAGTAGAAATTTCAGATGAAAGTTTAACTAAAGGTATAACAGCACCAGGTGATAGAATAAAAGAAACAGGCGATTTAACAAATGATAATGGTACAATTCAACCAACTGAAACAGATGATGATAATGCTCTTCATCCAAACAATAATAATCACATCACTTCGAACCAAGCGCTTCAAGATATTCGATTACTAATTGGTAACGAACGAACAGATAGTTATTTCTGGGAATTTGGTCATGGTCAATTATCTAATAGACATCTCTTGATTGGTGGACGCTCTGGTCAAGGTAAAACATACTTTATTCAATCTTTACTATTACAAATGTCAAAACAAAATCAATCTTCAGTTGTAATTGACTACTCAAATAGTTATACCGAACAACAACTTGATCCAATTTTTGTTGAAAATATTGGTGATCGATTAAAAGAGCGAATAGTCTATCATGAAGGCTTCCCTCTTAACCCATTCCAAAGACGTAAGAAAGAAATTGGTGGAATAAGTGAACTTGAAAAACCTGCGGAAGTAGCTAGAAGAGTAGTAGCTGTTTTTGCAGCAGTCTATAAGTCATTCGGAGAACAGCAAAAAAGCGCAATTTATGAAGCCACTAAACATGGTATTGAAAAATACGGTGACAATATGCGCATGGAGCAGTTGCTAGAAGAGCTAGAGAATCTAGAGAAACAAAGTAAGGCCGTTATCTCATCTGTAAGTAGTAGACTAGTCCAATTAGTTGATATGGATCCTTTCGATTACGATGCAGAAAATGAATGGGAAGAAATTTTTGCACCTAATGGAAATGTGACAATTATTCAACTTGCAGGATATGATCAAGATGAGATTAAGAAATTATTAGCAGAATTCATTTTATGGGATTTATGGTATTATTCTCAAAATGGAACGAAAGATAAACCACTTCCAGTTGTATTAGATGAAGCGCAAAATCTTTCATTTAGCGATGGCTCCCCTTCAGCAAAAATCTTGCGAGAAGGTCGAAAATTCGGATGGTCTGCTTGGTTTGCAACTCAATCATTTAATAATTTCGCGAAAGAAGAATTATCTGTACTAGACAACTCTGGAACTAAAATTTATTTCGCTCCTGCAGAAAGTGAAATAAAAATCATTGCAAATAGGATTGGATTATCATCTCCAGATGATTTAAGAAATTTACAAAAAGGACAATGCCTAGTTGTTGGTCAGTTTTCACAAGGAAATGGTGGGTTATCTTTACCTGAACATCACTTTGTAAAAGTACCATCGATTGCAGTTCATAATAAAATTGAAATCGGACTTACGTAATATAACTTTAGTAACCTCACTCTTTGAGGTTACTAATTTTTTAACTTAATACTAATGAAGCAAAATACTGTTATTAAGGAGACTATATGGATTACAAAGTAAATGATCCTATTGATATTGAACGTCATGCTAAAATATTAGAAAACAAAACATTTTACGAAATAATGCCAAAAGATATTAGTACTAATAAGGACCATAAGGGTGGTCTTGGTACAATTGTTGAAAGATATCATTTTGGTTATGAACCAAACTCTAACAGTGAGGCAGATTTTGCTGAAGCAGGTGTAGAACTAAAAGTAACTCCGTACAAACAAAATAAAAACAAATCATACTCAGCTAAAGAGAGATTAGTCCTCAACATTATTAATTATATGAATGAGTATAAGTTTGACTTTGAAAATAGTTCTTTTTGGAATAAAAACAAACTAATATTATTGATTTTTTATTTATTTGATGAACGTGTTACCAGAGAAGAATATAAAATTACACATGCTCAATTATTCCAGTTTCCAGAAAAAGATTTAGAAATTATTAAATCTGATTGGAATACAATCGTGAATAAAATTAAAGATGGTAAAGCTCATGAACTCTCTGAATCCGACACTTATTATTTAAGTGCTTGTACAAAAGGTGCAAATAAGGAAAGTGTTAGAGAACAACCTTTTTCAAATGAACTAGCAAAACAACGTGCTTTTTCACTTAAATCTTCTTATATGACTTATGTATTAAATGAATATGTCTTAAAACGTAAACAAACCTATACACCAATTACTCAAGACTTACAAGGTAGAACAATGGATGAATTTATCCTTGAAAGCTATTATAATTACTTTGGTAAAAGCCTTACAAATCTTTGTGATTTATTTGATATAAATCACACTAGTAAAGGAAAAACATTTTTAGTAGCTGCAAAAATGTTAAATTCTGAACTAACCGATTTAAATAAATCTGAGGAATTTATTAAATCAAATACAAAGATCAAAGCAATTCGAATTGAAGCAAATGGAAAAATAAAAGAACACATGTCATTCCCTAATTTTAAATATACCGAAATAGTGAATGAAACTTGGGATGAATCCGAATTAAAAAATATGTTTCTTGATACTCGCTTTTTGTTTGTTATTTTCAAAAAATCTCAAGATGATTATGTATTTTCAAATGCATTCTTTTGGACAATACCATCTGAAGATTTAGCCGAAGTTGAACTTGTTTGGAATAAAACAGTCTCTCAAATTCAAAACGGTCAAGCTCATGATTTACCAAAACAAACAGAAAATCGTGTTGCTCATGTTAGACCGCACGCTAAAAATGCTTTGGACACATATCCAACTCCATATGGCGAAGACGTTGTTAAAAAGTGCTTCTGGTTAAACAACTCGTATATTCTCGAACAAATAAAAAAACAAGAAAATGCCTCAAATTGAGACATTTTCTTGTTTTTTATTAAACTCTTTATTAAATTCTAATTCAATCTCTTTAATTCTATCGCCCATTCTTTCAACTAAATCGACAACTAGGGCATTTCCCATGCAGAAATATCTCATACGTTCAGACATCCCAGTGTTTGTCCAATTATCAGGGAATCCATTCAATCTTTCACATTCAACAGGAGTTAAGTACCTCAAACGATTTGTTTCAAGATCCGCAACTACATGAGTACTACGATTCGTTGTACCTTCGCTAGTTAGCATTGTTCTACCAGGTCTCTCTAAGTCTTCAGGGAATGACATTCCACCTTCTGAGAAGATATATTGATGACCTGTTGCTGATGTACGCTCTATTTTCTTCGGTCCTTTTAGATATTCGAATTTCGTTATTGCTTCATCAGATAAGTAATATTTTTCATCAACATTGCTGACTAAAATACTTCTTAAAGGAGTTGGACTTTCAATAACTGGTGTAACTTCTTGTGATAAAAACATTCCGTTTCTCATAATGCCAGCATTAAAAAACTGTGCTTTAAAATTATCAGAAGTCCAAAGAATATCTGAAGTAATAGTACCTTCTGTAATTTTAGTCATGTTATTTAACCATGGTTCCACAGGGAACTTTTTCGCAAATAAACCTTCTTCAAATAAAATTTCATCATTTGTTTTAGCGATAAGTGAATTTGCATACTCACTATTACTTTTATAAGCAAAAATAAAAACTCTTCTTCTTCTTTGCGATAACCCATAATCAGCAGCGTTAATTACTCGCCATTCAACATCATAACCAGCATTACTTAAGCTACTAAGCATAATTCCAAAATCTCTTCCTCTTTGTTTAGAAGGTGATTTTAAAAGTCGATCAACATTCTCTAATAATATATATTTAGGCTTAGTATTTAATTGATTCACTAACCTCATAATTTCCCAAAACAATACACCTTTTTTACCTTGTATTCCTTGCTCTCCACTTAATGTTCGAGCTACTGAATAATCTTGACAAGGAAATCCGCCAACTAACACTTCTGCTTCTGGGATATTTTCAATTTCAATTGTTGCTATATCTTGGTTAAGATGCACACCTGTGTCAAAATTAGTAGCATAACAATTAAAAGCATCTTGAGCTTTTTTTGATGGCTCCCATTGATTACCAAGTACTATATTAAAAAACTTAGTTTTTTCTAAACCAAGTCGAAATCCTCCTACGCCTGCAAATAACTCTATTACTTTAAGCATTATTTTTACATCCTTTCTGCAATACAAAACACGAACATACTTTCTGTACTTATTATATCATTATGTTACATGAATTTGTAGAAAACATGAAGAAAAAAATTATCAGTAACTAGGAGTAAGTTTATTAAGAACATTTTCAAAATAAATCTTAGTATATTAATAAATTATGGAGAAAATGATGAATTCCCCTAAATAAATCATGCAAGTATGTACATTTCAAACATTATTATAAAGAATATTTTTATCTATAAATAGTTTACAACATATAAGACTATATTAACTGTACTATGAAAGTTATAATTAAAGTGAATTAGAGAAATGCTTCATTTTAATTTAGTATTCTCTCTTTAATATTTGATATGTCCTTTAATTCTTTTTTATAAAAACCTTCTTGGTCTTCTATTTGATCATGCAAATAGAAATTGCAATAATCCGTTTTTAATTTAATGTAAGGAACTTTCCTTGCACGTTTTAGTAATTCATTCTGCTTTTCATTTACAGCATTTATTATTAAGTTTTTTAAATCTTTTTCTTTTATTTCGAGTTTTTGCTGATGGTAAGATAAAGCTATTTTAAGTTCTATATTATATTTTTCACTTTCAATTTGCTCCCATAAATTTCTATATGTAGTCTCTAATTTTAATGTTTTTATGTAGTTTAATCCTTTTTCATAATTTTCACCGGTTTTTGCTTTAATTTCAATTATTTTATTTTCTTTGTCATAAGAAAAATTGAGTTCATCTTGAATATTGTGGTAGTAAGGGTGAAGCACCGGAAGATTATACTTGTTATCTTTTATTAGTAGACCATTACAACTGCTGCATGCAATGACAAGATTTGGCCAAAAAACACTTAAATATGGAAACTTAGAAATTGGTAAGAAATGATCGATGTTATTTAATTCCTTTACAACTATGTCCGACCGATCACAATATGGACAAATTTTATTTTTTTGGCCTAATTTATCTCTATACTCTTGCTTTGAAATATATATACCTTTTTGATTATAAATTTGCCAAAATCCTTTATTGTTTAAAAGGTCATTATAAAAATATCGAAAAACAGGTTTAATACTGTTAATTGTCTCTTCCTTTAAAGTTGGTAATTTTTTAATATCACCATTAATTATGGCGCTATATTTCTTCCGAAATTTTTTAAAGGTCCTTTTCACCTTATTAATTTCAACACAATTTGATAATATTATTAAATGAGGAATTAATTTGTCTTCATATTTTTCAACTAACTTTTTTAAGGAATTATCGGCTAAACTTTCTAGGACATCTTCTTTATTATGCTTCTGCCTATTTATACAAGCCCACGTTAACACATCTAAAATAAATCTATCAGTAAATCTATAAACTTTATAGCTATCGTTTATTGGTACTCTCCACATTTTTAATCCTCCAAAATATCTTTATACTTCTCATAAATTCTATATTTTTCGGGTGAAGTACTTAAAGATTTATAAATTTCTCTTGCTAGATTTATATTTTTAGCATCATTGCTTTTTAAATATGAATGTAGATTCTCTAAAATACGTTTATAAAACACACCATTTAAACTTTCTAAATTAAAAACATCTCTTAGAATTGTATCCGGGCTTGAACCGAATGTTCGATCTTTAGCAAAGTATTGGGTAATTCTATTATCCTTTTGTTGTAAACCAACTATGCATTCCAATGGAACTTCTGAGGCAATCATAGGAGAATGTGATGCTATTATAATATGAGCCTTATAACCTCCAAGTAACGAAACTAGATAATGAACATATTGTTGACACCATGTAGGATGCAGATGAGTTTCTGGTTCATCAATTAATAATATAGAGTTGTCCTCAATCTCTATTATTAAGGGCAGAAACCTATATAACATAGTAATCTCCCCTGAACTCATTTCGGATAACTGTACTTCGTTTCCACCTTTAACGAATATAAAATCTTTTATTTTTAATAAATTATAATCAAGTATATTACTGTATTTATTATATAAGATTTTATATTCTTCCAATGGTATGCAATAATACCTTTTATTTTTTTTAAGTGTTTTAGAAATCTTTTTAGTGAATAATTCACGAAGATCATTTCTATAATCTTCTAGGGTTTCCACCATTAAATCATAATTTGAATCTACTTTTTTAATTTCTGACCTCGCAGACAATCTTGATCTATCCACCAAGACAAAACTCGGATAATCATACCCTATATTGTTTAGTAGTCCTAAGAATGTATAAAATTTATCCTCTTCAAGTTCTTTACTATACAGTATCTCAGTAATAAGGTTTAATACTAAGTTAAAAGTAGGAGTATGATAGTCAATTGGCCCAGCATAAACATATTCTGCTTCATTTATTTCTTCTTCTAATTTTTCTCTTCTTGGTATTAACGTATAAGGATCGAATGCAGAAAACGAAGAAACTATAACTTTGTTAGGGAATAAAGATGGGTTTTTATTATGTGAATATTCTATTTTCTCTCCATCCATATTTAATTTCACTTCAAATTCGCTAACATTATATTCTTCTGATTCTAAGTTTCTTTTTGTTTGAATAGGACAGAAAACCTCCGTTAAGAATTTTAATATACTAGTTTTACCAGTACCATTTTCCCCGACTACAATTGTCATTTTTAATTTTCTGAAATAATTCAATGGGGGTTCTATTAATTTAATTTCTACTTCCTCTAATCCCTTGTATGACTTTATGTATATATTATTTATTTTCATTTTTAAACCTCACTTTTAAATTTAGATAATATAAAACTATTACACGATATTTTTAAAGAGTTAATTTATATTATACCAATTTATATTGCAACAGAAAGATTGAAAAAAGCAGGTGGAAGTACGAGGATCTTACCGATTCCCGTACCCATCTGCTTTCCATTTAATTAATTCAATCTCGCGGATCACCATACATGTGTCAATTACTGTGGCAAAACAAATGATGTTGGAGAGTACTCTTTCTTCTAACCTATACTTTAATAATAAAAATGAAGTTTGATTTATTTAAAATATAATATCAAGGTTAATCTCTCTTCTCATAAGCGTCATCGATAAATGATTTAATATCTTCCAAATCTTTAACCAAGTCTAACCTTATAAAGACTTCATGTGCCTTTTCACTGATTTGATTTGTATTTCTTTCGTATGTTAGTTTTAATAACATATCAACTTCCTTCTGTATTCTGAGACCTTCTTTTTCAATTTTTTCGCCAAAATGTAGCACTAACGTAGGAACTCCTCTAAGGATCGTTAAGGTTGCAAACTTTTTTGTAAGACCTCCATCGGCTCTTACCTTTTTATATCCGTATGTGAATTCGGTATCTGCAATCGTCCTTGCAATTGATATCTTATCAGTTATGTAAGCATCTATAGCCAAACTCTTAAACTCACTTTTTTCGAATGCCCTATTTAAGTTTTTATGTGATGGCATATTTGTACCAACTCCTATCTTACTTAGGATTTGCTTTTTCTCCTACAATAATGCTTTTTTACTATTTTAGTGACAATAAATATTGGGCAATACTTTTAGCTTGTTCAGATGATACCAAATCACCAGGCATATCATCTATTCCATTTATAATTATATCTACAAGTTCATCTTCAGTGTATTTTTTTCTAAATTATATAATGGTGGTCCAATTGAACCTTCTAAGAAGCTCCCGTGACAACTTATGCATGTATGGTTAAGTAATTCATCCGTTGTTTCTTTATGTTCTATTAATTTTTGATTTAGAATTTCTTTGGATTTTAAAGTTTCATTTATAACAAAATGTTGGTTATTTAAGGTTGTTATAAGATACTCATTATTAAAACCTTTTACCCTTGATGGTCCATGTGGATATATAATTTTATATTCCTCATATGTTTTAACAGTATACCTAGTTTGATTAACTTTATTTACCACTGTTGCTTTAATATCTAATAATTCTTCCTTAATGCCTTTGTTATTTATTGTTTGTATATAATCTTGGCTTTGGTTATATATTTTTCCATTTGGATCTAATAAAACACTAACGTATGAAAAATCATTATATTTAATAGCTTCCATTCCTAAATTAACATAATTCACAACTACTTCAATTATTTCATCATCACTAAATTCAGAATGAATATTTTCAGATTCATCTTTTTCGTTTCTTCCTGCAAACGTTGCATCATTACTTTTCTCGGAACTATCCTTTATGTTTTTAATTTCTGATTCAATATCAGTACTATCACAATGTACAAATATTGAATTTGTTGGAGCTTCTCCTAAATTTATACTTTGTGTTCGTATATTGGCATTTTTGGACAGCATACCCCACTTGTATACTTGAACACTAACATTAATTTTAAATCTTCGGTCGTTTTGTTTTTGTATAAAATTTAAATTAACTTGGAGATCAGTATCTTTGTAATCTTTACAATAATTTTTTAACATTTCATTAGTAATAAATTTGTCGTTAGCTTCTACATAACTTATTAAATCATAAGCTATTTCTTTAGCTTCAGGTTTTGCAAGATAAAAATACATCGCTAACTTTAGTACCTCAGAAAGTAACAATCCAAATACTAATAATGATGCAATAATAATTGCAATAATTCTTAAAAAATATAAAATTACTGTTATAAACTTCATAAAATTATCCCCTTAAAACTTTTCATTCTTAAAATTTCTTATCTCTACTGTTATCGGGGGATTATATTGTATTTTAAATAAAAAACAATCACTCAAATCTGCTTATTATGAATGGGTTTTATTCGAACATTGATATTCACTAATCCTTAATTTTAAACATCAAAAAATGCTCATCCTAAACTAGGATGAGCATTTTTATTAGTTAGGACTATTACTCTTTAATGTTTTCAGGAAAGTAGAAATCTCGATCTTAGTAACCTGGTTGCGAAGCTCATTACGTGGTTGGGACAAATTACTCCAAATCTAAAACATTCTGAATTTATTAAGCTTTTGATACACCTCCACATAGGCAAATGCATATATTACTATTCAATATCTTTAGCCATAAAGGGGTGAAATTAAATGCATGTCGATTTAACAGCTATACACTGGCTTTATGTAATATTCATAGGAATTATTATCTTGTTTTTAATCTTAAGACGAGACACTAGTTTAGTCTGTCTAGCAGGGATTTTTCTTCTAGGTCTTGTAGCAACAGAATCACTTACTAGTTCAGTCAGTATCTTGTTTTCAAGTTTCATATATGCGATTACAGAATTACTTTCTACAATTCTAGTTATCTCGATCATCGTTTCAATGAGTAAAGCTTTAACCGAGAGCGGAGTACACCAGGCGCTCATTAGTCCATTTACAAGGGTAATGAAAAATGCCTCACTCGCTTACTGGACAATAGGAATTGTTATGATGGTCGTTTCGTGGTTTTTCTGGCCATCTCCTGCAGTAGCATTAATTGGTGCAGTGTTACTACCAGTTGCGCTTCGTGTTGGTTTACCTGCTCTAGGTGTTGCAATGGCAATGAACTTATTCGGTCATGGTATTGCACTTTCAAGTGATTTTGTCATTCAAGGTGCACCAAAATTAACTGCAGACGCAGCTGGGATTCCTGTTTCTGAAGTTATTTCAGCAAGTGTCCCACTAATTATCGTTATGGGCGTCGTTACAACTGTAACAGCATTTTACATTTTAAAACGTGACATGAAAAAGGGACTTCTGAAAGTAGAATCTGTTGAAAGCGATTCCGAAACTGAAACTTATTTACTTTCATCAGCTCAACAAAAATGGATGGCAGCACTTGTTTTCATTCTGTTCGCAGTAGATATTTGGGCAATGATTCATTTCAATTTACAAGGTGGAGATGCTACTGCATTAATCGGTGGAACTTCACTGATCATCCTTTCAATCCTTTCAATGATGGGACATAAGTCGAAAGGATTTGAGGAAGTTACTAACTATTTAATTCATGGATTTAAATTTGGGTTCAGAGTATTTGGTCCGGTTATTCCAATCGCTGCTTTCTTCTATCTTGGAGATAGTGGATTTACAACGATAATCGGGGACTTCTTACCAAAAGGATCTAATGGTATTGTAAATGATCTAGGGTTTGCACTTGCCCATGCAGTACCAGTAAACCCAGCAGTAGCAGGAGTAACATTAACAACAGTAGGTGCAATTACAGGTTTAGATGGATCGGGCTTCTCTGGCATCTCACTTGCTGGATCGGTTGCTTCTTTATTTGCAACAGCTATCGGTCATGGAATTGCGACGTTGACTGCAATGGGGCAAATTGCGGCAATTTGGGTAGGTGGCGGAACATTAATTCCTTGGGCACTCATTCCGGCTGCTGCTATTTGTAATGTTAGTCCGTTTGAATTAGCTAGAAGGAATTTGTTGCCTGTGGTGATTGGGTTAGTAGTAACTACAATTTTTGCCATATTCTTAATATAATCATAAATGTTTATAAATTAACATAGGCCAAGGACAGTTCCTTGGCTTATAATATTTTAAATGTTATTGAAAGAATACTAATTTTGACCCTTAAAAGAATTGTTCTTAGTTCAAGTTATTCTTAATCTAAACAATTTGTTTAAATTTAAAAGAATATTCTTATTAACTTTTGAAAAGATATTTATTCTTTAACTCTTATTTCTTTTAGTTGTAACTAGTAAGAAAGCTTAAGTAGTATATTATATAACTAACTTTTATATAACATATATATTATTTTCTTCTAATTTTTTCTCTTTCCATTAAAGTATAGTACTTATTAAACTTTTCTTTAATTAATTTAATATCTTTTTCTGACAAATGATTTAAACAATCCCTCAAAGTTACTACCATACATCTAAATATTAAGTCTACTTTATAAAGTGAAACAAAATCATTATCCTCTTCCATTTCATTTTTTAAAGATATTTTTTTAATAAAAATATCTTTATTTCCCTGGCATTTTATCTTCAAGTTATTTTCTATATAATTCATAACTGATTTACTTAATTCTGATTTTGAAATAATTATTTGTAAACATTTATAAAATATATTTAAATCATCTTTGCTTAACTCTATCGAAGGTATTCCTGAAAAGTATCTTTGTAATTCTTCCATTAATAGTAACAAATCTTCTTTATAACTTCTAATCAGCATTGGTTTTGCAAAATCACTTAGTATAAAATTTTTTTTGAATCTCTCATATTTAAAAATTGCTGATAATAACTTCTTTTTTTCTTTTATACTACTTTCATAAATAGCGCGTGGTATAAGTTCTTTGATTAACCAATTATAAGTGACTATTGGACTCCAATATACATTATCTTGAAAATTTTTAATTTCTTTTTTCCAAAAAAATTCATCTGTCCAAATAAGAGATACTTCTTCACTTAGTGGAATTATATAATTTGACTCTTCTATAGTTGGATAAATAACTGTTCTACATTCATTTGTTTCTTTATCGAGGACTCTTATAATTGATCCTGTAATTTCAAAAATATGCCATTCGGTATTACCGTTTTGAAATTCAAATTTCCGGCAAAAATCCCTAATAATAAACCATATATTCTTATTTATTTTACACAAATTCAAATTATTTTTTTTATTATTAATTTTAGGAAAGCTATCCCAGTTAAATTGATGATAAATATTTTCCATCTCTTCCATATAAAATTGGTAAAAATCATCTATTATTTTAAAAAGTTGTTTTAGTTCCTCCTTTTGGAGCGGAATTCTTATATTACCTAGATCAACAAAATACTCTTTTGTTTCCTCATCAAAATGTTGAAGGACAAATTTCCTAAGTCCACTTTCTAAGGTTGTATTATTACCTTCAAATAGCTCACTAATTATTTGATCGTGATTCAAAGTAATCATGCAATCTCTTAATCTCAGAGTTCTAAATGTTATTAAACAACTCCCTTGTATCTTTGGATAACAAGGTAAATATCCCGTTAATTTAACATTAGACAAACTTCTATTGTATGTATGAATTCCACCATAACTATTAATCTTTCTATATTCCTCAAACTGTTTTTCTTGTGAAATAGAATCATAAATTATCTCTAATTCTTCCATGCTTATTGAACCTTCGGCAATAGCAATTAATTTAGCAATTAACTTATCTATATTTTTCTCTTTTCCTAGTTGCACTATTCTAAGTTTTATCTTATCTACTTTTTTTGATGACTTATCAAAAATACAATGCCCCAAAAAAGTTTCAGGATACAGATTCTTATTTTTCACTTGATTTACATTAGGGTTACACGGTACAAGGTTATATAAACTATTAATATTAAAATCTTTTGGAAGTCCTAATAAAGAAGTTATTTTTTCAAGTCTTGATTTTTCATAATATTCAGGAATTATATGGTCTATATGCATATTATTATATCGTAGAGGTTCTCCACTATAAAAACACTTTCCTTCATATTCGTAAAATAAAGCAGCTCTAACAATATCTTTAGTTTTATCATAAATATGATTCATAAAATTACCCCTTAAAGTATATTACATAACAATTTCCTATTATTATTTATTGAATATTCATATCTCAATAAATATACAATTTCACCACTACTTAATATAGCTTAGTTATTAGATATTTAGTCCTTCCCTATATTCCCAGCAGCACTGCTTCAATGGATCAATTCACTTAAAAATCTGCAGGCAAAACTTTAATTCATAAAGAAAAGCCAAGGTACTTCCTTAGCTTTTTCTTTATAAGTATTTATACCTAATAAATTAAGATGATTACAGAATTTTTAAAAAAATTAATAAATTAATTAACAAATAATGATTCTTTATTATAAAATTGAAAGAAGATTAATCGTTTTAATATTAATTAACCACTAACTATATTATCTACTACCAATTAGTACGTCTGTATTCTTTATCTCTTTCAACCAATCAAGATCTAATTTCAGTACAATATTTCTTGAAATTCCGTTTAAAATAATTGAAACTTTTATATTTGAAAAATACTTTTCTTTTAAATCAATGATTTCTTGACCGGAAAAAATTTGTTCTAGCAATGGATATGGTGCCGAAAAGTAAAAGAACCTATTAGTAGTATGGTCCCCATTAATTTTTAGTTTAAAGTGACCAGTTTCTCGGTTAAAAAAAACTCTACAGTCTCTTGTGTCAGTCTCATAAAAAAGCTCTGAGGGAAAATTATCATTACTAATAAAATGTAAAAAATAATTAGATTCCGTTACTCCAAAAAAAGAAGTCCGAATTCCTTTTAACTGTTCAGCTAATTTAGAAATTATTTCTTGAAAACCTTCTAATGGCTCAAATTCCTCTCTAAATTTATTAATAGTATTTCTATCGTTCGGTTTATCCAATAAAAATGATACTAATTCCATAAAATAGTTTTGTTTTCCATACGTAATACATTTAGAAGCCTTTAAGTAATCTTCCTCTAGTAAAGATATTATTGGCTTTATATTATCCATTATGAAGTTATTTTTATAGGAAATAGTTTTCAAACCATGAACAAATGCTAACTTTTCTGCTTCTTCTTGAAATCCATTTGCTGCAAAGAACACTCCCACATCTGTGTACCTTTTTTGGTTTTCCAGGGTATTTATTTCATCAATAAAATAATTTTCAGATATATCTTTTATTACTGTAATGTATTCGCGAATTTTATTTTTTTGAATTTCTTTACTATAAAATTTCGCCTCTACTAATAATCTTAAATTATAAATAAAAGGAATGCTTGTACTTAATATACATGGACAATCTATTTGATGCCATGTACCTCTTCCTTTAATTTCGATGTTATTATAATTTCCGATTTTCACTCTATTCTCTATCTCTTCAGAAAGTATTTGAAAACCGTTTATTTTTAAAAGTCGACGTACTACTACTTCAAAAATATACCCTTTTAGTTGCCCTCTTCTTGAATTTTGTTCCCCGCGCAATTAAGTTGTCCCCTTTTATTTTTAATAGATAAAACTTTCAATCTTCATTAACTTTTGTGGCTGCAACCTGTAATTTACTTTCATTTAATTCTTCCGATACAATTAAAAGCTTGACTTCATTATATAATTGTTTCAAATGATGGTCGGAAATATCTAATATTGGTTCAAACATAAAAGAATTTAAATGAATGTTTTCAGGTGTCATAATATTTACTCGCTCAAGGACTTTTATACTATTTATATCCTCAGGGTATAATTCTTTATATTTCCCAAACAATATTCCCGTTTGGTTTTTGTTAATTTTAGAAATAAACTCTGTGTTATTGATTCTTTTTATCATATACATCTCAGCATTCAGTCTTATTGCAATAGATAGTACCACCTTATTTTCAAGATTTGCTACTGAATCAAAATTAGATTCAATTATTTGTTCAGCTACTTCAAAAATAATATCATATATATATTCATCACTATTACTTAATTCTAGCTCATTTAAATCCTTAAAAATTATTTTATAAATATCTAGTAAATCCTTAATTTTTAACTTAGTTGTCAATACTTTCATATGTAATAAAGAAGTCAACTTATTAAAACTGTCATCATCACCAATATATTCCGCAATGTTCCTAGCAAATGTAGATGATGCTATTAATTTTGCTCTATCTGACAAGTTGCTTTTCCAGTTTTTTAATGGATTACTGATATACCTGTATTTAAGTTTTTCAAGTTTGATTAAACCTTCCTCTTTAATTGCCATATAGGACCCCATATACTTACTATCTCCACATATTCTCTCTTGTACGGTTCTAAAAAAGTCAAAATTATGCGTAAGTATAATTGAAAAGAAATTATTAAATTCCGTAACATCTTTTAGATACTCAATAATTGCGTATTTATTTTTATAATCAAATGAATCTGCAATATCATCTATTATAAATATTGTCTTCATACCTTGTTTTTTTCTAGACTCTATCTCAAAGATAATATTTAATAGGTATAATGTTCTTTTTTCTCCTTGACTTAAAACTCTTAATAATAAATCTTCATCCACATTTTCAATACGATTTTTAAAATAATATTCAACTGTTGGTGTATCATCTTTTAATATAGAATCTTCTTTATTTTTTATTCCCAATCTGTATGGGACATAAAATCTTCTGTTAAATATATCGATTACATTTTCCCAATCCGTTTTTTGTTTCTTTGCTTTTTCTATAATTTTTTTAATTTTATCCTGTCCTATTTTGAATTCGGTAATCAGACTAATATAAGCGTCTTTATTTTCTTTTAAATATGACGTCCATAATTTTTGTTTAAATTTATTCAAATCCTCTAGTTCGATTAGGATTTCTTGATTTTGAAACAAATAGTCTCTAAACTCTCTCAATTGAACATTAGTAATCTTTTTATCTATATTATTGAAGATAGTTTGTAATGTAACATCCTTTAAAATATCTTCCTTAGCTCCTTTTATCAATCTTAAGAATTCCGCTTGGGTACTTATCTCTTGTTTTTTTCCGTTCAAACTAAGATTAATTGTATGATCTGCACTAAAAAAACCATTATCATTTAGATTTTTATGAACGGTTGCTGCATTATAATGATTGAATCTCTCAGAAAAAATTGGAGAATTCCTTATTAATTCATCATATTTTTCAATATAATCTTTAATTTGCCTTTTAATATCACCTGTTTCTAGAAAATTCACTACTTTTTCGTTAAATATACTATTATATTTTAGGTGACTATACAGAGGTAAGCTTTCATTTTTTACTTCTTCTTCAAATTTACTCAAAACTATTAGTAAAGATTCACCACTAAAGGTTTCGCAAATAGACTCTTCAATATTCCTACTTATGCCAGAAGTAACTTTTAACCCTTGTATCAAATTGGCGGTTTCAACATTAATTTTTTCATGAATTTTATCATATTCTTCTCTCAATTGTTCATTTACTAATAAAGTTGAAATCTTACTAGTTTTAAAAGATTGTTCATATGGTCTAATAACGAATATTGAATCAGGATTTATTTCTTCACCAATATTTTCATTTATAATTCTTACAGATGCCCTATTTGGATATATAAGATCTTTAGATTCGATTCCCTTACTATAATCATCAAAAACATTGGCAAAAGATGTTTTCATTACCCCATTTGGAGCATAAATAACTTGTGTAGATTTATCTTTTGTAAAATCAAACTCATTGACTAAATTATCAATTCCATAGCAGTTCTTGATCTCTACGTTCAACTTCACTATAATAACCTCCTCTTTAATTTACAAATATCCACTCTATTATTATACATTTTTTGACAATTAATGATATATTTTCCATATTTACTTTAAATTGTAAACTAATGTACCAACTAGGTTATAGTTAACTATTACTATATTTTTGGTTTACCTCTTTATTCAATTGTTATCACAATATTATCAAATTAATATTATTTATCTAATATTTACTTCCATTCGATCTAAATCAATTAAGAGTGGTGGTTTTTTCTTTATTACACGATGAATGTATATTAAATTCGAAAAAAAATATAATGAAGGTTATAACAAATGTCTATGTTTGCACTCCGCATATCCCCCAAATCAGCAAGTTTTTCTATCGCTTCATCAATAATAGCTTCTTGATTCCTCCAATTATCTAATGTCCTTAAATTCACAACATCAAGTATGACTTGGATATTATTCAATGGCACAGCTTCAAGGAATCTTTCCAATATATCAATCATGTGAACTTGATGATTAATCCCCTTTTCCACTGCAATTGTAGATCCAAACTTTGTCTGACAAAATATTTAGCATTTTAGCAAACAAAAACGTTTCCTCAGTAAAATTTGCATTAGATTAACCATTTCCAACCCTACCAGTCTCAGTTGCAACTAAACTAACTCCGAAGTCCTCTCGTAATCTCAAATACCGATAATACTTTTGAAATTCCTTTTGTCTGACTTCTCGATTTCTAGCAACGAGATTAATATAACAACCAAGCGCACTGATATAGAGATTCCTTTTCGTTCAAAGATATCTTTACAATGTCTACCAAGACCAGGGGTCAGCTGTTCGGTCGTTGTGACTGGAAAGCTTTTCGTTGGTGCAAATTGAATATGGTTTAAACCAAATTGGTGTACTTTCTCTGCAAGTTCCTCTATATTTTCTGCATGAATATCATGTGCTCTAACACCTAAAATAAGCATTTACTTTACTCCTTAAAAAAAATAGCGATTGTATAATAGAGATACTCAATTACAATCGCTACAAATATATGATTTATATTTCCACTGACTTAAAAAGTTTAGTTAGAGGACAACTGGCCTCAATTAATCGATTCGCTTTGCTATCTACAGCATCTAGCCATTTCAACACTAGCCAGAATAAATGGCCCATTATTGTCATTGGAAACATTTGGCTCACTAATGTAATAAGCATACGGGCCATCTCGTTGGTCAACGCCACCTAAATCACCTAAATAGCAAATTTTTACTTTGAGGCATCAGCTTCAAGTAAGATCGTTTATGCTATTCAGAAAGGTAAATGTCTAAGGGACTTAAATACTTTGCTTGAACATGACTAAACATCTGAGTTTTTTCTTATTTCTTCATAATCTTTCTTATTATTTACTATTCAATTGATTCCAGTTGACCTTAATGCAGCACACCATCTTCTGCCAGATGATTAATACGTTGAATACAAATAATATCAACACTAAATCGGCATTCTACAAATACTTGTCTTAGAGTTTCACCCCTTTTCGTTTTTTATAATAAAAATTTGCTTTAATTCATCTTTATATAAACTTATCAAATACACTTATCCAATTTAATTTTCAAATAAAAATCCACTTAAAAAAATATTTTACAAAAAAATAATCCAAAAAAGTCTATTAATCTATCTTTAATACTAGTAAAATATTCTTGCAATACAAAATATTTTGTCGAAAGGCGGAAACCGTGTGATTAGAAAGAATTCAAAAAACATGAAAAAGAGACTGTTTAATGGTTCTCTAGTAGCTGCGCTAGCTATTACTATGGCTCCTCTAAATATTTCTACTCAATCCGTGAAAGCGGATACAAACGAAAACATTCATGTTCAATTATTAGGCATTAACGACTATCATGGTCAGCTTGATACTTGGAGATCGATTAAAGATTCAACTGGTAAAGTAGTTGATTATTCTGGTGGAATCGAATATTTAGCTGCGTATTTAAAAGAAAGAGAAGCTACTAACCCAGCAAATACTCTTATGCTTCAAGCTGGTGACCTTGTTGGTGCGAGTCCTCCAGTTTCTGCATTATTACAAGATGAGCCTACGATTCGTTTCATGAATGAACTTGGATTTGATGTAGGTACAATCGGTAACCATGAATTTGATGAAGGCGTTGCTGAAATGAAGCGTCTAATTTATGGTGGAAGCAACCCGAAAACAGAGAAATATGAAGCAAAATATGGCAAGTTTACTGGTTCAACAATGGACTATGTGGTAGCAAACGTAGTAGACGATAAAAATGAACCTATTTTACCTCCATACGTAGTAAAAGAAGTTGGAGGAGCTAAGATCGGATTTATTGGAGTTGTCACAACTGAAACGCCAACGATCGTATCGCCAAAAGGTGTTGAAGGTGTTAAATTTACAGATGAAGTAGCAGCTATTAACAAATATGCAAAAGAATTAACGGATAAAGGTGTTAAGTCAATTGTCGTTCTTGCACATAACCCGGGTTCTTCTCAAGCAGACGGTTCAAATCCAACTGGTAGAGTTGTAGACATAGCAAATGCAACAGACGCATCAGTTGACGTAATTTTTGGTGCACATGATCATAAACTTTTAAACGCAAAAGTAAATGGTAAGCTTTTAGTACAATCATGGTCATATGGAACGGCATTTTCAGATGTTGAATTAACAATTGATCCAGCTACACAAGATATCGTAGAAGCAAAGGCTGAGATTGTTGATACTTTACATAGCAAAATCACACCTGATGCAAAAATTAAAGCAGAACTTGATGGTTATCAAGCTGATATCAAACCAGTTACAAGTCAAGTAATGGGTGAAACAACAGATATTTTAACAAATGCTGCTAATGCAAGTGGTGAGTCATCACTTGGTAACTTTATTGCTGATGGAATGAAAGCAACAACAGGCACAGATTTCGCATTTATGAATGCTGGTGGTATTCGTAACCCACTGCCAAAAGGAACAATTACTTGGGGAGATTTATTCAAAGTTCAGCCATTCGGTAACGATTTAGTTACGATGAAGATTACTGGAGAGCAAGTAAGAGCTTTATTAAATCAACAATTCAATGCTCCTCCAAGTTATAACAAGATCATGGCAATCGCTGGTCTTCACTATACTTGGACTGATAAAAATGATTACGGTAAGAAAATAGTTGATATCTATCTTCCAGATGGTTCTAAAATCGATCCAGCTAAAGAATATTCAATCACTGTAAATAACTTTATGGCTGATGGTGGTGACGGCTTTACGACTCTAAAATCTGGGAAAGACCGTGTGACAAGTATTGTAGATTTAGATGCATTTGTTAACTACTTCAAATCATTTAAAGGACAAGTTAGCTCAACTGTTGAAGGCAGAGTTCAACTTGTAGAAGTAACTCCGGCTACTCCTGTTGTTGGTCAAGTGACAAACAAATCAACAAAAGTAACAGGTAAAGCTTTTGCTGATGCTCTAGTTAAATTGCAAGCAAATGGAAAAGTAATAGCTACAACTACTGCTTCTAAAGAAGGAAACTTTACAGTAGATATTCCTGTTCAAAAAGCTGGAACAACAATTAATGTCATTGCAAGTGATGCTAGATTAAATGTAAGTAATGCACAAATTAAGGTTAAGGATGTTATCGCTCCTGCAAAGCCTGTAGTGAATCAAGTAGACGACAATGACTTAAAAGTTACTGGAAAAGCAGAAGCAGGTACAACTGTAACTGTTAAATCTGGTAAAACTGTAGTTGGCACAGCAAACGCTAACTATAAAGGAACATTCACAGTAACATTAACGAAAACGTTAAAAGTTGGAACTACTCTATCTGTAACTACAGTAGACAAAGGTGGCAATACTAGCCCTACAGTTAATACAAAAGTAGTCGACAAAACTGCACCAACTGCACCTGTATTGGTGACAAAAGTAACAAGTACTACTACTAGTTTAGTAGGTAAAGCAGAAGTAGGTTCTTCTGTACAATTAAAAGTTGGTAAGAAAGTTTATAAAGCAATTAGCAATAAAAAAGGGTTGTTTACTTTCAAAATTTCTAAACAAAAATCTGGTACAATCCTATACTTCTCTGCTAAAGATAAAGCAGGAAATGTAAGTAAAGTAACAAAAGTAGTCGTAAAATAACCAAATATAAAAGAACCCTGAAATTCGTTTTCAGGGTCTTTTTGTGTTTAAATTCTCATTTAAATTTTGGCCCTGTAAAAAAAGAATGTTGATTTCCATTCCAGGTACTCTCGAAAACTGGCTATTCTCTTTTCATACTCTTAATGTATTTAGCTATGATATTAATCTTGTCAATCAGGCTTCGAACTAAGAAATCTATCATAACGTAAAAAGAGCCCAGTTTAATCGTGACTCTTTACTCTTTAAAATAATGGTAAATTACTCAAATTATTAGACGGATCTCCATCTGGATACGAACGAAGCGTTTTATGTTGATGCCCGCGTGTTGTACCAGTGTTTACGTCTTCAATTAAATCCTGCTCTGCCATGACAATGGCTTGTTCGATTGTTGCTGTTTCTCCATTTTGGAACTTCACTTCTGATATGTCCCCATCACTATTTTTTCGGACAGCCACGATTTGTAATTTATTCGGGTCAATATGATGTTCAGGATTTCCTTCTCCGCGATTTTGAAAGTTCATTTCGCGCACCTCCATGTAAGTAATTCAAGTTTAGTATGGTTGGAGGCTGCTATATTTATTCCTTTTCTTAGTATTTGAAGATTTTTATTAGCATAAAAATAAACCCTCTTTTACAATGTAAAAGAAGGTTTGTATATTATCTCAATTATCATCACAAGGCATTGTTTTCGGATTCAACTGACTCTCAATCGATCGATAATTATATAATTTACTATAGTCTGTAACCACTTCAGTCTCTTCCAGTTTCTTTAGCTTTTCTTCTAAAGATCCTTTTTCATCTGCACTTAATTTCCCTTCCTCAGATAAAACGGTAATCTCTTTTAAAAGCTCCTTAATTTGTTGATCGCGGTTTTCTTTTTCTTGTTCTTGTTGATAGATACTCATTTTTGTATGAAGAATGGCATTGACTAATTCATCAGCACCACCTGAAATCCTATTTAAGATTAACAGCTGTTCATTTAATATTTTATTATCCAAGTCATATGGATATCTTAGCTGATGATCGATTTCGCTCCACCCTTCTTCGAAAATCGTACGTACTTGTATTTCTGCTAGATAGTTCACTTTTGTCATTTGCGATTTGATGACATAGTGCCAAGACCTGTAACCAGCATCATGAACTAAGAATTGAAAGTTTTCTTGATCGATGTATTGTTCATTCGTGAGATCACCAAGACGGTGATAGATTGTCGCTTTTTCATGTAAATTCCAATTCATTCGAATCGTTTGATCGATGTCTGCGGCTTGATGCTTGTATAAATGTAGTGCTCTTATACCAATTAAATCCCCTATTTCGGACTTATAATTAGATACATTTATTTCATATGTAGGGTCGCTTTTTTTACCTTTAATCGTTTTTCGTATAATCTTCTCGATCAGATGCTCAGGATATTTAATTCTCGATTTCACTGTATGAATTTGAGGATTTTTCCGAAGTATTTCTGATATAAATGAAGCCACTGTTTCAAGATTTGGAATTTCAGCTAAGTAATCCTGATAAATGTCAATATAGTTAGCCCATCCTAAAGCATACTGCTCAAATTCTTGTTCATCTATTTTATATTTTTCAAAGAATCTTTTTTGATTTTCAATTAAGTCCATACATTTTTCTCCTTATTAAAACGATTACATTATCCATATACTACCATATTTTCAAACTAAGCATACTTCATCAAGGTTAACTTCTCTAATAATCCATCTCAACTCTATTAAAAAATATATAAATCGTCTACTATCTATCAATCTGTCTAGTCCAAACTAAAACGATTGAATATTTTATAGTATGAAGTGAAAGGGGGAATGAAGTTTTTGGGAAAAAAGATTGAGATAAATATTGAATATCACTTTCATATTGGCGACAATATCGAACAAAGAGCTGAAGGTGGAGGCCAGATTCTAAGAAATGTTGGAGCTAATGCTAATCAAGGGGGCCAAATAGCGGTCGACCATAGCTCAACTGCAAATAATAGATCACAATTTGCAGATGGCAATGGTAGAAGCGGTATTGCTGGTAGAAACAATGATGAATTAGGTGGTCAGCAAGGTATTAAAGTCCGTGATAGTCGAATCAGAGACAGTATATTAGAATCAACTGAACAGCATAACGAAGGTCTTGAAAATCTGGAAGAGGCAGTTGAACAATTTAGATTACCAAGATTGTCCAGACTTAATAGAAATCAAAGCTAAGAGATTTGTATTCAAATGTAAGGTCATATACTTTTTACATCTAACATGAATACCTTACATGGGACAGATTAACATGATACAGTTCATCGCATCATGTTAATCTATGATGTCCTCAAGTTTAAAAGATACTTATTATTTTCTTCTACCATTCACCGTACAGATTGCATTTAAAAAAGCGCCCCCTATCACCAGTCAGAGGGCACCCTTCCTATGCTTATTTAAGCTATTTTATTGATCGTAACTTTTTTCCCTTCCTTCAACTGCATCTTATACTCAGCAGTTGCGGTAAACAGTACATCTGTTGATGAATTTAGAGCAGTTTCAAAAGAATCTTGTAAAACACCTATGATAAAGCCTACACCAACTACCTGCATGGCAACATCAGTTGGAATTCCAAATAGGCTACATGCTAGAGGAATCAGTAATAAAGAACCTCCAGCAACCCCTGAAGCTCCACAAGCACATACAGCTGACAGAACACTTAGGATGATTGCTGTAGGGATGTCTACATGAATCCCAAGCGTATGAACCGCTGCAAGTGTCAACACAGAAATTGTAACTGCTGCACCAGCCATATTAATGGTCGCACCTAATGGAATTGATACAGAATAAGTATCTTTATCTAAACCTAGTTTTTCACATAATCTCATATTTACTGGTATGTTTGCAGCAGAACTACGAGTAAAGAATGCTGTTATACCGCTTTCCTTTAAGCATCTAAATACTAGAGGGTATGGGTTTTGCTTTATTGCAATAAACACGATAATTGGATTAACAACAAGAGCCACTAGAAGCATACACCCAATCAATACGATAAGTAATTTTCCATAGCTTAGTAAAGACTCGATTCCGTTTGTTGTGATCGACTCGATAACTAAACCCATGATTCCTAATGGCGCAAGCTTAATTACCCATGTAACCATTTTAGAAACTGCATCTGAAAAATTAGATATCATCGTTTTTGTCGTATCGGCAGCATTCTTTAATGTTAAACCAAGAAGAATAGCCCAAGCTAGAATGCCGATATAGTTTGCATTAAAAATAGCTTTTACTGGATTATCAACGATGTTCAACAGTAAATCTTTAAGGACCTCTGTCACACCACCAGGAGCCGTTACTTCTTCAACTCCCTTTGTAAGTGTCAAACCTACGGGAAACATAAAACTTACAATTACTGCAAGTAGACCGGCTAAAAAAGTTCCTAAAAGATATAGAATAATAACAGATTTCATATTTGTTTGTTGACCACTCTTATGCTGCGCGATGGCAGACATAACTAAGAACAGTACCAAAACAGGTGCAATAGCTTTTAGTGCTCCTACGAATAAAGAGCCTAATATGGTAACAGGTTTTGCTACCTCTGGAATTGTAATAGCCAAGATAATACCAACAATCAAACCTATAGCTATTTGTTTTACTAGACTGATTTGATTCCACTTTTTCATCAGATTTGTCATTGAAGCTCTCCCCCTTGTGAAATTTACATCTGTTCCTACTAGTTTTTCTCTCTGTAAAACTTTTCATTATTTCAATTAATCTATTAATTCAGATTAAAAATATTATAATGATATTTTAATTATTTGACAATAGACTAAAAGGACATACCTCCTGTAAACACATATACTACTGTCTACGTTTTTATCGTAGTTATCCATATTTTTAAACGGTTCATTAATGAAATTCTTCAATAGTTCAAGTTCAGTTTTATTCTCTAAATTTATTTTTATTAAATTAAATAATGGAAGTTATATGTAGGATACTTTATCTATCTTTTCGATGAAAACGAAGAAGAGTACTAGAAATAAATCTAGTACTCTTTTTTTATTTCCTTGTCATCAGAACCTAAAATGAATCATCCATTTTCTCTTTTCATATTTTCTTTTCTTAGTAACATTCCCATTGGAATATACGTGATGATAAAAACAAATATGGCGATAATTTCGAGATTAATATAATACATAATGCCATTACCTAAAAAAGATAATATTGTTTTTGATTCAGTTGGGCTCGCTAAATAGAAAAAGTTCGTATCAAGCTGTTGATTCAAGAAAAAAACTGGTACGGCAATTATGTTCACACATACATAACTATATAAAATGGCTCTCTTCGGAACTCTGTAGCCTTCAAATAGGATAAAATACAGAACGGACAATGGAATTGCTGAATGATGTAAGAAATATTTTAAGAAACGAAAATGAGGAAAATGGTAACCAATCTCTGGTGTAACCATGCTTAAAATAGGAGGAAAAATACCTATAAAGAATAACAAATTAAACACTTTATCACTCTTTTTGAGGAATAAGAACAAAGCTAAAAAGGTACTAAGGGAACAAAGTTGAACTGGAAGATCACTCGCGTCCCATTGCTTCGTTACAATTAACCATAAATGCAAGGATAGCTCGCATATAAGCAGCATACTAAAAAGCACCCATTTAATTGTTTTTTGGTATGGTTGAAGTTTCTTTCTGTAGTACACTAAAGTGCAAAAAGTTAGTAAAAATAGAATGAGTGTAACAATATGGGACAAAGAAAACATTTCGAAATCACGCATTTCTGTAACAGAAAACATGATGTCTCACCTCTTAATGTAAATTGAAGTGCTGTTTACTATCCATTGTATTCCATCATCAATGAACTAAGACGCTAAGAGACTAGTAGTATTAAAAAATATTACATACAAAAAGAGGGCAAAGAATCATATTCTCAACCCTCTTGTTCACTCATTATATCTTCAAATCATCTTAGCCTTTTCTCAGAAACAGCCTCACAAATGACATTGTACATAGACTCGACACCTTCTTCAGAAGCTTCAAAATGAAAGGCATTTTCCCTTGTAATTCCAATACTTTCTGCTTCTTTTGCTGCATCAATGTTAGCGCCCATGAATATAAATTCTCAATTGTATTTTTCTTGTTGGTGTTTAATTAATTCTTGTACTTTTCTATTCGTAAATTCGTTACTCGCATTTTCCATTCCATCGGTCGTTATGACAAAGATTACTTTTCCTGGTCTGTCTTCTTCACTTGTTTTAGTCAATCTGTAACCAACATCTAGAATCGTCTTTCCTACTGCGTCCAATAATGCTGTTGTACCTCTAACGAAATACTCATCTTCGGTTAACTTCGTTTTGTTCGCATGAATACCATTCCATAAAATCTCATATTGGTCATCAAAAAGCACCGTAGTTAGAAAAGTTTCCCCTTCCAGCTTACATTGTTTTTCAATAAATGCGTTAAATCCACCGATTGTATCACTTTCAAGTCCCGCCATTGATCCACTTCTGTCTAGTAAAAAAATAATTTCAGTCTTATTTCTATTCATCCTCATCATCCTCCTGTGTCTTGATGTTATAATAGTAACGAAATTCATTCATGAATTGGTCGCCTCTGAAGCGACATTTCTAGGAGGGTAAAAGATTCAAATGCTGACTAAAAAGATACTAAAAGAATTACAGGAGTATATTGAAAGGCACTTACATCCCTTCTCATCTCATGCTTTAGAAGAATACCAATATAGTCTCCACGAAGAACGTATCGATCTTCACTCCATGGAATTAGAAGACTTTATAAAAAACAAACGTAAACCAACACTTAGCGAGTTGTTGTTTCAGTTTATTGACAAAAAAAATACAAGTGATCCAGTGATATATAAAAAGGCGGGCATTGATCGAAAACACTTTTCAAAAATTCGCTCCAATCCAAACTATCTTCCAAAGAAAAATACCATTATCGCACTTGCCTTTGCACTTGAACTAAATGAACTTGAATTCGACGAACTATTAAGTACTGCCGGTTATTCATTATCAGACAGTGATACGAGTGATTTAGTCATTCAGTTCTGTTTGGAGAAAAAAATATATGATATTGATTTAGTCAATCAAGCTTTGGAATACTTCAGTCTAAAGCCGTTGAATGGAATTACAAAGTAAATGTGAAAAACCCTATTCGATGAACAGAATAGGGTTTTCATTTAACTAATTCATTTTCTCCCATGTATCTTTACCAACTATCCCATCCTCTACCAAGCCCTTATCTTTTTGAAAAGCTTTTACAGCAGTTAAAGTGTTTACGCCAAAGATTCCATCCACTTTTACTCCCAGTAGCTGTTGGATTTTTTCAACATATACGCCTTTAGAACCAAACTTCAACAATGGATAATACACCAAATCATATCGAGCTAAATCATTTACTTCAATGATTTTTATCAACTTACTAGCATAATCAGGATCAGTTGCATAACCAGCTTCTTGAATGAATTTCGCTACCATTTTATAATCCTTTTCGCCAATTATCTTTTTATATTTATGTCGATCCCAGCTAACCCCGTTTTGATATAAAATTGCCAAATCATAAAGTGAATCATACCAAGAAGGATATTTTCTAAATGCAGTATCAACGTAGTATCTTTCTTTTTTAGCATTGTATTCAGCAGTTCTCATTGTGACGGACTCACCCATATATGAACCCTTTACACCAAACAAATTCTTCCCATTTATAGCCAGTCTACTCTTCCCCCAATTTGATTCAAGAATGGCTTGCGCTAGTACGATTGATGCTAAGATATTACATTCTCTTTGAATGCGCTGTGCATGTGGCAAAATATCATCAATGAAAGACATCGTTCATTTTCTCCTCCTAACTGTTACTTCATAATGTAAATAAGATTGTTGGGAGGAATCTCTTGAATGACTTGTGACTATTCTATGAATTACATTCATTAAGTGAGTTTTTACTGACTTCAGCCCTGTGCATAGCAAATTTAAACAATACAAAAAAACTGATTTCCATCAACAGAAATCAGCTTTTTTATTCAATCATTGTTGTCTTTTTCGTTTACGTAAGAACGCTGGAATATATGAAGACTCTTCTGGCTGTTCTACGTAGCGATCATATTCTTGTACTTGCTCGCTACGAGTAATACGTTGTGGTCGCTCGTATTCTTGTACGCGTTCATTACGGTTTGGTCTTTCGTATTCTTGTACACGATCATTACGGTTAGGTTGTTCATATTGATATCTGTCAAATTCTTGAACTCGTTCGTTTCGGTTGATTGGTTCGTATTCATAACGATCATATTCCTGTACCTGAACCCTTTCACTTCGGTTTATCGGTTCATATTGTGTACGTTGTTCTCTTTGATATGATCTGGACACTTCTTCAACCCTAGGCTGTGGAGCAGTTTTGATTGTTGCATCCTTTTGCTCCGTGAATCCAGTGGCAATAACAGTGACGATAATTTCATCTTTTAAGTTTTCATCAATAACAGAACCAAAGATCATATTTAATTCCTCGTGAGAAGCAGATGCAACAATATCTGCAGCTTCTTGTACTTCAAACAGACTTAAATTGTGCCCACCCGTTATGTTCATGATCACACCATGAGCTCCATTGATCGATGTTTCCAGTAATGGGCTATTTAGAGCTTTCTTAGCCGCTTCAATTGCACGACCATCACCTTTGGCAATCCCAATTCCCATTAAGGCTGTTCCTTTATGTGACATGACTGTTTTCACGTCAGCAAAATCTAGGTTGATTAATCCCGGTACAGCAATTAAATCGGAAATTCCTTGAACCCCTTGGCGAAGTACATTATCCGCTTCACGGAACGCTTCAAGCATTGGTGTCTTTTTATCTACTAGCTCTAATAAGCGATCGTTTGGAATAATAATTAGCGTGTCAACCGCATCTCTAAGTGCTTTAATTCCACCCTCTGCGTTTGTTGCACGCTTCTTGCCTTCAAATTTAAACGGACGTGTGACAACCCCGATTGTCAATGCACCAAGATTACGAGCAATTTTCGCGATTGCTGGAGCTGCACCAGTGCCTGTCCCACCGCCCATTCCAGCTGTTACGAATACCATATCTGCGCCTGCTAACACTTCTTCAATTTGATCTTTACTTTCTTCTACTGCACGTTTTCCAATTTCCGGATTTGCACCTGCTCCTAAACCTCTTGTTAAGGAAGCACCAATTTGCATTGTGATCCCAGCTTTTGATTGTTTAAGCGCTTGGGCATCTGTATTAAAGGCAATAAATTCTACGCCCTCAACTCCATCTTCAATCATTCGATTCACAGCATTGTTTCCCCCACCGCCAACACCAATGACCTTAATCTTCGCTAATTGTTCTATATTTGCATCAAATTCAAACATGATTATTCCTCCTTGTCTTTCAAATCCCATTGGTTTACGCTAACCAAAATTTGACCGAAGAACCCCTCATATGTATCGAACCTTTTATCTTTTTATATGTATTTTTGTAGAATAGGAGACTAACTGACATATCGCTAACTTTTTGATGATCAAATTTACAAACCTTTTTTTAGTACATCAAATAAATAAGAGAATGGCTTAAAAAAGCTCATGTAGATTCTGCTACTAGGAGTTCATTCAAAGTTACGAAGCAAGCTCCCTACTCTAGTAAGTACTCCCCCCTTATTATAAAGTTATTTTAAAGTGTTTAGTAGAATAATTGATATTTCATTTTGTGGGGTAATTGCACTAATTTCACGAGTATCATTACGTAAAGCAATTGAAACGATAATGTTTGATACAAAGTTTTAATAATTTATAAACCTTTTTAATACTCCCCGTTATTTGAGTAATATCGGTGAATATTTCTATACCAACAAGTTAAAAATCGATTTACGTTTTTTATACTTTTACATTTGATTAAACGGTGTGATTGGAGGCATTAGATGAACTTTTCTGTTTGGATAGATTTTTTCGATAACAGTTGATTGTAATAATCTCTTTATTTCATTTGAAGGTAAATCCATTGATACACCATTAAGGGCAGTCGTATACGTATGCCTAATAGAATAAGGAATTTGATGATCATCAAGTAAAGTCTTCAGTTCTTTCTGAAATAATTCATGACTTTCCTCAACCTGTTTAGTTGCTTCCTCCAATGATAACTGCTTTCCTGCGGCTTCAGCTTCCAAAACAGCTATTTTGGCTGGTTTTGTTTTAAATTCAATAATAATTGAAGTGAACTGATTACTAGAAAGGTCAATCGACGGATCTACATAAAAAGAAGTACTCATCGTATCTTTAACCACCTTCTCTTCATTTATCAAATCATATTTAGAAATAGTACGTTCATTCCAATTACAAAAGCTAGATAGAATTGTTACAAATAAAATGCATCTTCTATAATACTTCTTCATATTTATGACAACTCCTTTAGCATGTATTGCAGTAATTGAATTAATATTTTTAGCCTAATTTCTAGAACCTGATAGATCAAATCTATCACAATTACTTTCGACAATTTTATGACCTTAGTCGATACTTCACAATGATTTCATTATGATCCAAAGAAAATCTAAAAATTTGTGCTAACTTAAAAAGGTATCTAACTGAAAGACGGTCTTATACTTATCATTAATGTACACTAAATTTTTAAAAATATTAGACACGCGCAAAAACAAACGCCTTCTTTATAGTCGATTTCAGGCATTCTATTCGTAATTGCAATTTACTTTTGGTATGATTTAACAATATTTTTAATATAGGAGGATTGTTGAAATGAATTCTTTAAATGGAAAAACTGCAATCATTACAGGAGCAGGTCGAGGGATTGGGCGAGCTACTGCAATCGCTTTAGCTAAGGAAGGTGTTCATATAGGCTTGATTGGTTTAAATATGTCAAACCTTGAAAAGGTAGCTGCCGAGCTTTCACAGTATGATGTCAATGTGTCTGCCGCTGTTGCAGATGTGACAGATCTTGAAACTGTTACACATGCTGTTGAACATATTAAATCAGATCTTGGTACAATTGATATTTTAATCAATAATGCCGGTGTCGCTAAATTTGGTGGATTTCTTGAATTAACGCCCGAGGAATGGGAAAAAATCATCCAAGTTAACTTAATGGGAGTATATAATGTAACAAGAGCAGTACTTCCAGGTATGATTGAGCATAAAACTGGTGATATTATCAATATCGCTTCATCTGCTGGTCAAAAAGGTGCTCCGGTTACAAGTGCATACAGTGCTTCTAAATTCGCTGTTTTAGGTCTTACAGAATCACTTATGCTTGAAGTAAGAAAGCATAATATCCGTGTAACGGCTTTAACACCTAGTACGGTAGTAACAGATTTGGCAATTGATACAAATCTTGTTAAAGGGAATGAAGAAAGCGTTATGCACCCTGAAGATTTAGCTGACTTAATTGTTTCTAGTTTAAAACTTAATCGTAGAGTTTTTGTAAAAACAGCTGGGCTTTGGTCAACAAATCCATAAGCATCGATGGCCATTGAATCATGAATTTTTCTATTCATTGATAGGTGAAGTTTAACCAATTATAGTGAAAGATGAAAGGCGATTTGCTTATCTTGACAATAACTGGTAATATTAAGTTATTAATTCGTGTGCAGAGCACACAAGGAGGCTTTTTTAAATGGAACATGGTAAAGTAAAATGGTTTAATGCAGAAAAAGGTTTTGGATTCATCGAGCGCGAAAACGGAGATGATGTATTCGTACATTTCTCAGCTATTCAAAGCGAAGGATTCAAATCTTTAGACGAAGGCCAAGCTGTAACTTTCGAAGTTGAGCAAGGTCAACGTGGCCCACAAGCTACAAACGTTCAAAAAGCATAATTGAACCAAAAAATAGTCAGAACCTTTTAGGTTCTGACTTTGTTTTTTATTACGAGTTATCTACCACATCTACTCCACGATTTTTAAGGATGTATCCTCTACCATCAATAATCATTTACTTCCACTTATGTTTTTCCATAAACACGACATCATCCATAAGTACGGACACAAAATTCAGGCATACCGTCTACTAAAGGTGTAACCAACCTCTTTAAAGAATAAAATAAATCAGAAGAATAATTGTATTGGAGGAACAACTTATGAACGAAACTGAAATTCGAGCATTAATAAACCAACATCCTTTACTGAACGACCTCATTTCTCTGCAAGAAGTATTTTGGGTAAACCCGAATATTAAACCATTTCAAACAGCAATCAAAAACTCCCCTCTCACTCAAAGGGATGTAATAGAGGCTGAAGATCGTTTACAAAGATTTGCACCATATATTAAAAAAGCCTTTCCTGAAACAGAAAAATCAGATGGCATCATCGAGTCTCCATTCGTAAAAATCAGTTCAATGAAAAACTCATTAGAACAAACATATGAACAACAGATTTTTGGTGAATTATACCTAAAGTGTGATAGCCACCTTCCTATTTCCGGATCGATTAAAGCTAGAGGTGGCATATATGAAGTGCTCAAAACTGCTGAAACATTAGCCGTACAACATGGGTTATTATCAATTGATGATGATTATTCAATTTTACATAGTGAAAAGTTTCGTCAGTTCTTTTCACAATTTTCAATTGCAGTAGGTTCAACTGGAAATCTTGGACTTAGTATCGGCATCATTAGTGCCCAATTAGGGTTCCAAGTGACAGTTCATATGTCAGCCGATGCAAAGCAATGGAAAAAAGATTTACTTAGGAGTAAACATGTTGAAGTTATTGAATATGAGGCCGATTATAGCAAAGCCGTTGAAGAAGGTAGATTGCAGGCAGCAAATGATCCTACATGTCACTTTATTGATGATGAAAATTCTCACGATCTATTTTTAGGATATGCCGTAGCAGCTTCTCGTTTAAAAATACAATTAGAAGCGTTACAAATAAAAGTTGATCATGACCATCCTCTATTTGTTTACCTTCCATGTGGCGTCGGTGGTGGTCCGGGTGGAGTCGCATTTGGATTAAAATTAATGTTCCAAGACAATGTTCACTGTTTCTTTGCTGAACCGACTCATTCACCGTGTATGCTGCTTGGTTTAATGACAGGTTTACATGAACAAATTTCGGTTCAGGATGTCGGCATCGATAATATCACTGCCGCCGATGGACTTGCTGTTGGCAGAGCTTCTGGATTTGTCGGTAAAACAATCGAACCATTCTTAAGTGGGAATTATACCGTCAGTGATGAACAATTATATTTATTACTAAAAGAACTACTAGATACAGAAAAGATCTTCTTAGAACCTTCAGCCCTTGCAGGTATGATTGGGCCAGTCAAATTATGTAATGAAAAAACAGATTATATCCAAAAGCATAAACTAACGGAAAAAATGCATAATGCAACCCATATCATTTGGGGAACTGGTGGCAGTATGGTACCTAAAGAAGAAATGGAGTTATATGTTCAAACAGGATCAAATTTAGCAAGTCTCCAATAATTCCATTCTATTTAATAGAAAAATCTTATGTAAAACATTATGAAACCAATATGTCTCGTCAATACTCATAAGAAGAATATGAATATTGGCGGAGGTATAATCAATATGAATTGGTACAATGGAACTTATCTTTGTGGACACCCAGGTAAAATAAAGCTTGATGATCAATTAGACTTCAGTGAATTTTATGTTGAAAAGATTTTTACGAAAAAATGCTACGATTGCAGAAATGCAGAATTTGAGAATTATAAACAGAAAAAGAATGAGTATTCAATGGAAATCTCAAATGAAATGGGATTACCTGCTTTAATTGGTAGTGAAAAACAAATAGCATGGGCTACTACTTTACGTGTGGATTTTATTAAGCAATTGGAAGACGAAGAAAAAGAATTACACTTATACAAAAATATTATGAGTACTGGGACATACAAAAACCAACCACGAATGGTTTCAAAAATAGCATTCGCAGAGAAATTAATTCACGAATTAAAAGTATCTATCACATCAGAAAAAGAGGCAAAAACTTTTATTGATATGCGAGATAAATTAGGAAAAGGAATCGTTAATGGGATACTTCATCATAATAATTTGTTTCAATGGATTTGGAAAAACGCAGTATCAGAGGAAGTCACTGAATATGCACTCTCATTAGAATTGTGTACGAGAGAAGACTTAACTTCATAAACAAACTAAAAAGAGAAACCTAAAAATAACGGGTTCTCTTTACGGGGACAAAATATAGAAATCGCATTTAAAATCGCAGACCATTTCGCAATAGCGGAATGGTCTGTTTTTATTGATGCTACGCTTTTTTTTTAATTAATCCAGTAAAAACGGTTCATAAAATAGTACTAAAATGCCAATGTACAATAGTTATTGTTCATTGTGTATTTTATGTTTTTTATTGAACCAAAGTGGTGCAATCCTTCCTTAGAACTTTAACTTAATACAACTTTTGTTTGACTTATACTACAGAATATAAGCATAAGCTAACACCAATCCTACGTTTAGGTATAGCGGATAAAATATTTACTAATGAGGATATTTTGTATATAAGATGACTTTTTCTAAAAAGTGTAAATATTATGATAAAATAAGCGTAATTAGCATGAAAGGAGGATAAGTGATGAAATGGTACATAAAACTTTTCAGTATTACCTTGTTTCTTGTTCTATTAACTGCTTGCTCGTCTAAACCCTCTCTAGACCTTGTTGGTAAAAAAGTTGACATTGTTAAAGATAAAAAATATGTTGGTTCAATCATTTTAACTGAAGGTGATAAAAAGGGACAAGAGGTTATTCCAACAGCTTTACTCTACGAATTTAAAATTAAAAATAATGGAAATCGACAAATCGGAGGAACAGTAGATACGACTTTAAAGGTAAAGTTTGTTCCTAGCAAAAAATTAGCCACTATTTCCAAAGATATAATGGGATTTAATATATTTAATCCTTCGTCGTATAATGAAACGGGCTTAGGTTATGGAGTTCAGTTTGATGGGGCAATTAAATCCAATAAGATTGGAAAATACATTCTTACATTTGAACTAGGTGTAACCGAGGAAACTTCTGAAATTCCTGTGAGGGTTCCGTCAACAGACAAACTAGAAAAACTAAAAGAATATGCTTTAGATGGTTCTTTAATCGTAACATCAGGCGGAAAAGAAATTGCTAATTTTAAATTAAAAAAATAAGAGTCGAATTTATACTATTTTTTTGTAGATAGGTAAATAAAAAAACAAAGCATTGGTGCGAATACCAATGCTTTTTATTGTATTAAAAAAATGTTATTCTATTTACTTTTTTTATCTTATGTCCCCCAGAATAGAAACTGTTAACCTAAAAATGGATTTCTCTTTTTCTATCCTTATAATTGATCCATCGTAACCGAAAACACATAACTTTGATAACGATCGCAGCCTACATAATTATAACGCTTTCCATCCTTTGCGAATGACTTGCCATCGTCTTGAAACCCTAAATCACGCAAAACATCTAGAATTGAACCCTCTTCATAGTCTTTTCCTACCTCGAATTCGATACTCAAGTGCTCACCCTCTTTTATGTTTTTACATTTAGTTTGTATCAATGAGAGAACTTCTATTCACTTTTTCATGAATGAATCTCTTAATCAACCATCAAAAAATCCTACTAGGAGTTGAAATCCAGTAGGACTTTTTGAATGATGAGCTTCCGACATTATATCAACTTTATTTGAACTCTCTGTTTACTTTATATTTCTTCCTGATAAATTTTTAATTTAATTGGCTTCAAATAAAAAGGGATTTTAAACTCTTGATGATTCTCAATAAAATTAAAAAAATCATCCAGATTATCATAATCCATTGACCATTCTTCTATCTCAATATGTTTTAGCTCAGCTGATGGTATAAATAAAAATTCACAGTGAAGTTGTTCCATATGAGAATAATCATCTTCATCATAAACTGTAAATTGGCGGACAAAATCAAAATGAAAAAGTAATTCTCCAGTAAAATCATAAATCCCACACTGTATTAGAATCTCTTTTTCCTCTTCTCCTTCAACAGGCTCTTGACATATATTCTTAAATGTTTCCCATACTTTTTTTATATTATTCGTTTCTTCTCCAATTCGATCTTTAACATAACTTTCAGCCTGCTTAACCGTAATCATACTAATCCCCCAATTTACTGTGTAGTTTCTCGAACGCATTCGTTAGATGTATCGTAAGTGAAAACGAATCTTTCTTCAACCTTAAATTTGTCTAATCAGTACCTTCTTCCTCTAGATACAAGGCCTCCTTTAATCATTATCTACTTTAACTACCATGTCCAGGAACTTTATATGTACTAACAGAACCGCTCTCATCATATTTTTATAGAAGAAAAAAAGATAAAGGAGGTGTATAGTTGGTGCAAAAAGTGAAGGTACGTTTACGTCCCCTTGTCAGTAAGATTAATTTACCGACTGTGTTGAAAACAACTATACTTCCCGGTGAATCAATTGAAAGATTATTTATAGCAACCCAGGTTGGAGAAATCTTTTACATAGGAAACGGTGATGTCAGGACATTTTTAGATATTCGTCCGCTGGTTTTAAAATTAGGTTCTGATGGTGGTTATGATGAACGCGGATTGTTGGGACTAGCGTTTCATCCCAATTTTAATCATAACGGTCTGTTTTATCTTCATTATTCGGTAGCCGGAACTCAAGGTCAAGGTGCTCCTCATAAAACGTTTAAACCGAATCCATGTGACCCAAAAACTTTAAACTTAAAATGGGAGAATAGGGAAACTCAATATGATCATATTGATACAGTTGAGGAATGGGTTTTACAATCTAATGCGTTGCCACAAAAAAGGCGAACATTACTTAATTTAAGGAGACCATTTTCCAATCATAATGGGTTTAATAGCTTAAACTTTTCACCTGAAACAGGTAAACTCATTTTAACAACTGGAGATGGTGGTTCAGGCTTTGATCCATTTAACTTAGCCCAGGACAATTTAGAAATTGCAGGTAAAATCATTGAAATTGATGTAAATCAAAATACAAACATCAATACTCCACCAATCGTTACACGTTTTAATGAACTGCCAACAACAATTCAACAAACACTCTCGGTAATGGCCAAAGGGGTTCGCAATATATCAGGCATTTCGTTTCAGAAATTTCATCATCAGTATATTAAATATGCGGGAAATGTCGGTCAGAATTTAGTCGAGTCAATTTTTTCATTTGTTTATTATAAATCAATTCCGGTTCCTCAGCTTCTTCAAGCTTCTCCCATGAATTCCGAACTGAATGAAGAGGGATTTATTAACTTTGGATGGAGAGGCTGGGAAGGTGCTTTACCTACTTCCTTTATCAGACCATGCAAAGACCAACCGAAATTGGATGAGAAAACAATTGCTTTTTACAATGAGTCTGTATCACTTTCAGGCAGTCGACTTCAACCTTTAACTAGTTACTTTCATAAAGATCCTAGACCCGATAAAATTGAAGGGATTGCACTGACAGGCGTCCAGCCATATATGGGAAATGGAATTCCTGGTTTATCCGGAAGCGTTGTGTTTACTGATTTAGCTCAGAAATCTCATGGTGTTTTAGCATATACAAAAATAAGAGCTGATGGTAAACAAAGTGATTATAGTGTGATTCAAACCGAATATGATTTTGGTTCCCAATCTTCATATTATGTTAGTCTGGGAACGAATCTGAATCAAACCAGTTTATATTTAGGAGTTTATGGCTCTATGAAAGTGACTGATTATAATCAAGGAACTATTTTTGAAATCGTTCAATGATTAACTATAGATAAATTGAAATAACCACGGGCGCCGTTCTCCCGTGGTTTATTTATTTTATGTAATAAAATCACTACGCCTTGATTCCCACCAAGATAGATATGTTCCTGAAACGTAAGTGAAGTAAAAGATTACTTAACAAAAAACAATTTTACTCTATTAAATATGATCAAAGCTAATTCAACCCACAGCCAACTATAAAGGAAAGCAAATAAGAAGATACTTCCAATTGTAAAAATTGAAAAGGAATCTGAGACCGCTGGGCCTAAAACTGGAAAGTGAAAAATAAATAATAGACTCATAATGCCTAACAATAATAGAATTGCACCAGTTGCAATCATACTCACTCTCTTCTTAAAAAAGTAAAAAGATGATCCGATACCTAATCCCAAGAACCCTGTTGTAAAAGGAAATACCATTAGTTCAGTCGGCTGAATGATACATAATAATAAAATGGTCAAAAAATAGCACTTTACCCCAGATGAAATGGATAACATCGAACACAATAGAATGGGTGCAGTAGTAAGCGGACTTACAAATAATCCTATACCCGGTAAATAGCCACCTGCAGCCTGCAAAATCGCTGCAATACAAGCAAAAATTGATATTAAAATGAATTTCATCGTACTTTTATGTTTCTGAAATATGATTTGAAATAATCGAACCTCTTTAGATATGTCTCTAAAAAAATACACATTTCCACCTCATTAAAAAGCTTCATATTTTGATCTTCACTATTTATATGAGATGAGTCCAATAGAAATACTTTAAACATCAATATACTGTAGAAGAATACTAAAATACCATCTTTTTCGTCTTATTCACAAAAAAAGATGGTATCAATTTAAATCAGGATAACGTTTGAAGTTTAGTGGCCACCAATTTCTTCAAAAAAAAATATATAATCCTGCAAAACATCATTTAACAAATTTGTATTGGTCTTGGACATAAAAAATTGGTCCATTGCTTGTCCAATATTATTAGCCGATTTTTGCTACTAATTGTGCTAATAAATTGATTGCAGCTTGGATGACTACTTCAAGTTGCAGTTCAGTTTGCGTTACTACAATTCCATCTGAATTTTCAATTCTAACTGATTGTGCTTGTAATTGAAGATTTTCTAAGGATTGAGCAACTCTTTGTAATTGACTAACTCTAGGATCATCACCAAATAAAATAATCACAGCCTCAATTGCAGCATGTAGAGAAGCTTGTACTAAAGCTAAACCTTGAGCTTCAGTCTGAGTAACTGCAATGTTGTGTGAATCGCGAATTACTAATCTTTGAAATTCTGCTTGTGCGTTTTCTATTGATTCAGAAGTTCTTTGTACGGAACGGATTGGTAAGAGTGCCATGTAAATCACCTCCTTAATATTTAATATAACTTATTCAAAATATTAAAAAGTAGATTGGACAGGTCTCCTAGTACAAATATGGAAATTTAATAGAATTAGCAAATCACACTTTATGTTGTGGTAATGTTCCTATTGCATCAGAGCATGTGTAAGTTAAACTATTACACTAGTAGTAATGTTCCTATTTGATTCGATATTCATCTTGCTCTTTAGGAATCAAGTCTGTAAAACAGAACCTAGTTTCACCTGTATATACATCGGCTGTCAGCTTCATTTCTCCCACAAGATACTCTATTGGTCTATTAAAAATGGGACCATCAAATACAAAAGAATGGTACTCACCATTTTCACCACAAGGGTCAACCCCATCAGGAAGTTCTTCAATAAATTGATCATTTATTTCTTTTCCTGAAAATTCTTCAGTTAATCTTGTTAAATCGACACAGGTAATAATCGTTTTATAGCCTAGAGATAAAAATCGTTTCAGTACATTTGTTGTATCTTCTCCCCACAATGGAAAGATTGGAGTGATTCCTAATGGCTTTAACATATCCTCACGATACTGACGTACATCCTCAAGAAATAAATCTCCAAAAGCAATATGATCAATCCCTTGCTCCTTTAACTCATTATTAACCTGAAGCATGATTTCCTGATACTTTTCATTAGAACAATTTTCTGGAATCCATATCTTTCGCAGTGGAAGTCCAATAGACTCTGCCTGGGCCTCCAATAACTCGACCCTGACACCATGAATACTCGTACGATTAAACCCCTCTGTTACAGAAGCAATCAGTACAGCTACTTCATACTCATCTGAATGCAATAGATCATGCAATGCCAATGTTGAATCTTTACCACTAAATGATACGGCTACTTTTTTCTTAATGATGGTGAACTCCTCCATTTACTAATGTGTTAGTTGAATTAATCGAGTAATTTTCTATTGATAAATAAGTACACTATTGTTAATAAAATCAACATTAAAATAAAAAGAACCGTTACTTCGTAAGGATAGTCGATAAAACTATTGATAATTATTAATAAGCTGAGTGGAAGAAAAAAACCTCCACCTACTACTTTACTAATAAGGACTTATTTTTAACCATTTTCTCATTAAAACCAGCTAACAACCATGTTTGTTTTTTTATAGCGTCCAGGTAGGACATAAATAAAAGTGCTAAACCAATCATCAATAATCCGTAATCTATCAACCTATACACCTCCCTATTCCTATTCTTTTTTCCATTATACGTTAATTCGTTCCCTTAAATGATATTCCTTCACAAAGCACTACCGAGGTCATAAAATTAAGCCTTATTCAACTATCCTGCCAGTTAGCAAAATAAAAAATAGGCTACCTAAGTAGCCCTTCTTGTTGTTAAACTTACGCATGCGTTCAATCTATAAACTCAGACTTTGGTAAACCAGATTTTCCAGGTTACTAGTTCTGTTCAATCTCATTTTTAAACGGGGCTACTTGTTCCTTTGCAAATTTACGAGCTGCTAACACGCATAATACTACGACGATATTGACGGCCACAAGTAACCAACCAACTTTCTCATGCAGAATTAAAGAGGCAAGCAATAATCCAAAAAAAGGTTGGAGAAGCTGTAGCTGTCCAACTGCAGCTATGCCGCCCTGCGCCAGACCTCGATACCAGAACACAAAGCCAATGAGCATACTAAATAAGGATACATAAGCAAGACTAAAGAGTGCAGGACGGCTAATGTCCTCCCACGAACCTGGAGTTAAGTAGAACGAAAGTGGAAGCATAAGTGGAAGAGACAGAACGATAGCCCAAGAGATCACCTGCCAGTTCCCTAGACGACGTGATAGTCGAGCACCTTCTGCGTAACCGAGACCACATACGATAATGGAAGCCAGCATGAACGCGTCACCGATTGGTGATGATTCCCCTCCGTGGATTAGGGCAAATCCTGTCACCAAGATGCTACCAATCGCTGAAAAAATCCAAAAGGCTGGTCTGTGGCGTTCACCACCTCGAAGTACACCAAAAATTGCCGTCGAGAGTGGAAGCAACCCAATGAAGACAATCGCATGTGCGGACGTGACATACTGAAGGGCTAAGGCTGTCAGTAGCGGGAAACCAATCACAACCCCGAACGCCACTACCAATAATGGAACAATGTCGCTTCTAACTGGTCGTTTCTCCTTGAAGATTAAAAGAAGCGCTCCTGCCAATACACCAGCTATCGCAGCACGGCAGACTGTTAAAAACAACGGATCAAATTCAGCCACAGCCAAGCGCGTGGCAGGTAGCGATCCACTAAAGATGAGTACTCCTATGAAACCATAAATCCAGCCTTTCGTTACTTTATTCATAGCAATCACTCCAAATCATGTCTCTTCAAACCCCTTCTAAACTAATTACCATTATATGTAAATTTTAACAATAAAATTATAACCTTATTTGATTCAATCTAAGAAATTTCTTTTCAACTAATCTTCCAAATCGTTGAACAAAAAACGTGAAATCATTTAATTGATGTAAAATGTAGTAGTATGCCAGTGTTTAGAGCTTGTTTTTTTATTCGCTTTCCACCCTGACTTTTTGAGTTCTTTTGCTATCAATAAATTAGAAAATCCATGTCCGACCAATACAATATCTTTATGATCTTGAGCATATTTTACTAGAATCTTTGATGCTCTTTCTGCTCTGATTTTTGCATCACTAAAAGATTCGCTGTTACTTGAAAAACCACTAAACCATAGCAATCTCAATATCACAGCCCAAACACCTGGTTTAAACCTCAATCCAAACAAATTTGTTAAAGGACTAGGTAACTCAGTTTCACGAAATATTGGATCTGATATAACTATATTGTCTGGGTTTAAAAACTCTGCTGATTTAATTGACCTTTTCAAATCGCTTGTAATCATAATATTTGCTTTCATACTTTATCGAGAGTATCTAACGGGTATGTATCCTCTTCAAACACACCATTATGATCATATTTAAGAATCCAATTTTTAAACTCTTTACAATTAAGTGGTTTATTTTCAACACACATGGATTTACCATGTCTTATTAATGAGATTTCCATATCAATTCTCCTATATTATCTTCCAGTGCTTGTTCTACTACATCCACTAGTTGAATAAAACCAAATAGATAAAGCTTAATTTTATTTACTAAATAATTTACTTAGCTGTCTTTTTAGCCACAAAAATATATGATTTTGCAGTCTCTTGAGCAACTTCAAATTTCCAATCTCCAAATACGTTTATTTCATCAAAACCAGCAATCTTTAAATTTTCAATAATCTTTTCTTTTGATCTAAAAATTAACACATTTTCTTCATTTGTGCTTTGTAAGTTTTGATATTCATAGATTGTACGATACTTCACCAAAGGAATAATAACCTCTATGTATTCATGCCAAACATTAATATGTCCTCCGGTTATTGGATCGATAATATCTTTTTGTGTTTGTTCTCTTGTCCAACTTTCCCAGGTACGTTGTAAGGGATTTCTTGTATCGAAGATTAAATAACCACCAATATTCAATGAATGATAAGTATTTTTCAGTGTTTTATTCCATTCAACTTCATTTATAAATACTTGCACTACATTGGATGTCATCATAACTAAATCAAAAGTTGAGTCACAAAAATCTTCTGAAGTACCAATTTTCCAAGTTACCAATTGAGATTCGTCCTTTTGTTTAGCAGTTTCAATGGACTTAATATCTGGATCAATCCCCACTATTTTATAACCTTTATTCGCCAAGAAAATAGTCAGTCTACCAGTGCCACAGCCTAAGTCTGCAATTGATTTCGGATTTAATTTTTTTATTAGTTCCACAAAAAAATCATCATCCTTATCCCATTTATTCATTTGATCATAAATAGACTCTGCCATTGTTTTTCTCCTCTATAAAATTAACTAATTTAAGTATTCCTTTTCATACTCAACTATCTCCCATTTAACCTAACAAAAAAATCGACTTAACAGTCGACTATTTTGTTCAGCAAATGTACGAGTTAGTTGTACAAGGTTTTTAAAAGTAAGTTACGATTCCCAGCATGACAACAAAAGCTACATAAAATATTAAGAAGGTCCCAATGATACGTAATATTTTTTTGTTGAATTTCTTACCAATCTTCAAAATAATGTAAGTGATAAGCGTCATAAAAAAGAGCATATTTAATAAAGGTAAAATTGGGTATATGAAATCGAACATTCACATCTCCTTTTATTTCAAATTTATATATTACTTCACACTTTTATAAAGATATGTTAGACAGCTTTTATGGAAATTCCTTTTTCAACTAAACTGCAATTTACCGCAATAAGAAAATCCTCTAAATAATTGATCTTGCAAACACCTAACACTGATCTTTAGCCGAATAAAAGGTATTAATCATTTTTAGGTTTCACTATAAATTCAACATCACTTGAAAAAGTTTTGTTTCCTTCAACCCATTTTAAATTAATGGATAAATTTTTATTCTGCTTGGAATAAACACTTTTCTCATAATCGTAACTTCCAAATGTTTCTTGAACTTGAAAAGGTGCTACATCGTTATAGGTTACTTTTGTTTTATCATAATAATTGACTGTTAATTTTACAGGCTTCTCTCCTAAATACTTAATTGCTGTGTCATAAACCCATTTTTTATGATCTAATCTCGGTATAACCCTAATATCCCATTTCTCTATTTTCGATGTTTGATCTACCATTAACTCTTTTGGTTGTTCATTACTAACATTATTCGATACACATGCAGAAGTAAAAAGGGAGAACGTTAGAATTAATGTTATAAAGTATAGTTTCTTCATAAACCCTCCTAAGTTGCTGTTACTCTTTTATTAAAGAAGAAGCTTAACATTTACTCTTATTTTTATTTACTAAACTTCTATAGAAAAATAGGAACTGTTCGCTCCGCTCTTTAGTTCAAAAAAGTAATTAATATATCGTTAATTCATAAAATGCTCTTGAATTAGATTTGTAGTTTTTGAATCTAGTTGGTAAACATTCCCCTTATACAAATAGATACTTTGCTTGTAATTTACTTGAAACTCCTCTTTCTTACCATCATCGTTAATAATTGTTAGTGTTAAATTAGGTGTTTGGATTGGTTCGCTATTCGATTTTTTAGTTTCGAACCCCTTTTTAATAGATTTGATTAAATCACGATCGTTTTCTACTGAATAAATAATAGTATTTATGGGAGTAACACCTACAATTGCGACAGCTTCGCTAATTTTACTCTCAGTCTTTGTTTTCGTCGAACAACCAAATAAAAGCAGTGTACAAGCCAGAACCATTAGTTTTTTTTTCATGCTATTCCTCCTAAAGTTAAAATACATTTAAGTATGTAGCTAAACTTTAATAATAATAGTGTAATACTATTAAAATTTTACGTAAATTGGGGGAATTTTTTAATTTAGATAATCTATTTTCTGCATAAAACTATATAATTTTGCTCAATCAAAAATGTCGATTCAATATAATAAAGTAATATTTACTCATAACATATAGGTAAAATTAAATATTTTAAAAGAATATAAACAGGGACTTGGGGGAAAATGCAGTCCGCTTGAATGATGTACTAAAAAAAGAACTCTATTGTTGAAGTTCTTTTTTTATTTTTTATTGAAGCTCTCGAGTGAAAAATGCAGGAATAGAAAATTAAATAATCAAAATATCAAATTCAATGAAATAAAGGAAATAAACGTTTTTTTTAGAACTTATTATATAGATAGTAAAGAGAAAAGGAGTAATTGAAAAGTGATTAATCAAATAACCCCAGCGTTCATTTCTTTTGTAGTTGTTGCAATCTTATCTCCTCTATTAATTGCTGCTTTGAGAAAACTTAAGCTAATTCAACCGATAAGAAAAGAACTTCCTTCAGATCATCAGTTAAAAAAAGGCACTCCGTTAATGTTTGGAATTATTCTTTTTGTAGGAATCATAGTATCAATTCTTTTTTCTCCTACCCCATTAATGTATTTCTTAGCTATTACCTACATTCTTTTTAGTTTTGTTGGGTTTTTGGACGATTTTTGGAAAGCTTCTCGCAAAGATCCAGGAGGGGTATCAAGTAAGACCAAACTTATTTTTCAATTTATTTTTACAAGTACTTTGCTTTTTTACGTAATTAACGAACTAGGCGTAGACACCAGCATTAATATTTATAAAAATATTTCCTTGGAGCTCCCAATGGTTTTATTTGTTATTGTCATCACATTATTTGTCGTAGGTTCTGCAAATGCCATTAACTTCACCGATGGATTAGATGGTCTTTTAGGAGTTGTTGCAATCCCTACCTATTTTTTCTTTTTTATGGTTTCAGACCGATCAGAGGTGCAAATTTTTTGTTTAATCATGATTGGATGTTTACTTGGCTTTCTCATTTATAATATATATCCAGCCAAAGCTTTTATGGGGGATACAGGCTCATTAGCTATAGGGGGTTCACTATCATTTCTTGCTGTTCTTGAGAAAGTTGAAATTTTAATTCCCATTTTGTTCTTTATCTATTTTGCTGAAATCCTTTCAGTTATTTTACAAGTCTCCTATTTTAAACTTACTCGTAAGCGTATTTTCAGAATGGCACCGATTCACTATCACTTTAGCTTAAAATATGGGTGGTCCGAAAATACAATTGTCACGTTTTTTGGATTAATTTCTTGGTTTTGTGTATTTATCTGTTTAGCTTATTGGAGATTTCTTCTAAATCCATAAATAAATTTAAAATCATGCAAATGAAAAGTAGAGGTAACCAGGCAATGCACAATGCAGTAAATACATACCATGGCCGAAAATCTGCCACCGCAAAAATTGATCCACTAATCAATAACCCGACCAGTATATAAACTGAGATGATTTCCATTTTGTCATCGAACCCCTTTTTAATATTATAAAAGGGTGCTCTTCTGGGGTTACTATTATTTGGCATAATGTAAAAGAATTTTTTGTTAAGACGATTTTCGACTTGAAGATGGTTCTAAATATTCACATACATAGTAACCCTTTATTCAAATAAAAAATTAGAAAAACGTTATTCTTTATTAAAATCGTTCGATTGTTCAAGTGCTTCTTCATGTAATTTGATTTTTTCGGTTAGCCTTAATCCAAAAATAGATAGGAGTGAATTCGAATGAGTATTGAAAATGAGCATAATATATATCCAGATTGTCCAATTATTTCAAGAGTAGTAGAGGTTGGTGGACTTACTAAATCTCAGCTTATGATAAAACTGCAGGAAAATTCTATCTTGATGAATGAGTATGGAGAAAGGTTATTAACGGATGATAAATTTATGACTTCTGATACAAAGTATCGTCTTCAAACCATTGAACTAACAGTTGGCGACCTTGGCTTTTTGGAAGGAGCTACTACTGCTCAGATTTTTAAAAGAGCTATGGAACTTGGTTTAGAATTGTGTCCACTTGAGCTGGGACCTTATCTAAGACTTATTTATATTAATCAGCCAGAAGGTTCAAGGAAAACTATTCAGCGACATCAAGCTCCATCCGGATCGATCACAATAGCATCCGAAATACTTACGGAAGACGATGAATTTCCTAAAGGCTTTTATCTTAGACGAATAAAAGATGAGCTGTGGCTACGCGGATACCGTGCTGATCACCTTCACGTTTGGAATCCTAGTGATCACTTTATCTTTTGTCAAACAAGCTTGAAGTAAATAATGATTAGATTAAACTACATTTAATAGAAAAAAGACTGCCGATGTTTTGCAGTCCTAAGGAAGATTAAATCTTTCTACTAAATGATGTACTAAGATTCTTTAATGTATATACTCTAGCTGTAAAAATATATAGTTCATTATCGTTACGGTCTATAAATTCACTAATAATATTGATTCCTTTCACAAAATTATCTACTAATAAATAACTGTACTTTTCATCCCAAGTAAATCGATTAATTCTAATCAGTTCATCTGCTAGTACTTGAAATTTAAATTCCTCAATTAGAAGTTTTATTTGATATATTTTATCCGTATTTTTAATATAGTTGTTTTTACTATTTTCATGACTTTTATGAATAAATTTAATAAAGCCATTTATACTTTCAGCTAACATATTTGCTTTTTGCATTTCAAATTTCATTTCACCATCCCCTAAAGTAAAAAAATAATACAGTATTAAGAATAGTGTATGTTTTGAGACGCTATCATAATACAAGCAATTCTATTATTCTGGTATTTTATTCCGATTATTTGGTGGGTACTTCACTAATTTAATTGGTAGTTTTGGAGTTATCGATTAAACTAAATTACGCCTACTTCAATGGCTTTTGTTGCTTCTAGTTAGTATTACTTCAAAAAAATAAGAGCCACAATAGTGACCCCATCAAATTCAACTAAGTCTTGTTTTAGTTGATATAAGATATTAAATGACATGTTCCAAAGTATAGCTGTTAGAATTTATCAATTGTGTTTGATTCGCTTTTAGAACGAAAATAAATTGTTAATGAAGTTATTAATATCGATACTAACCCTACTACTCCATATATGATTCCAGCAAATGTTACAGCCATTCCTTCAAACCCTCTAATACTGCCAAATCCTGAAAAAAACATAATTGTACCTATAAGTAAAAATGAAAATGAAATAAGCAGAGCAAACATTTTTTTATTTTTAGCAAGTGCCAGAAGAAATACAAACATTAAGACTAGTATAATAACAAATTGATAATCCGTTAGAGTAAACAAGTCCTTTTTCCTCCTTAGGTAGGTAGTTCCAATTGAATTATAATGTATCGTCTCTAATATTTTTTCATCTATAAAAATGTTTAATAATTATGCTGATCATTTAATTATAGATTAATTAACCTCCGCATATACCAAGTCATTTTGTAAATAATATACTTGTACCTAATAAAAATAAGGAGGGATTTTATGCCACAGAATCAAAAAGGTAAAGAAAATTTAGGTTCTATGATGACTCCAAAAGTTGCGGGGACTGACCCACAAAAAGTAAAACAAGAAATTCAGAACGACGTTAGCCAAGGTCAAGGAGCAATGACTTCTCGAGAGGCAGGAGCAATGCGCGATTAAAAAACCACTTTATGTGGTTTTTCTTTTTTGTTACTAAATTACTTTTTGGCATTTTACCATCAAAAATTTAAAAGGAGGTTTATTTTCCACATTTTTATGAGGCTCAACTATTTCCGAAAACTCTTTAAGACCATAACTTTCAAATTCCTGTTTGATCGAGTCAGCATCATAAAAAAACATTTTGATCCCTTCCATGATCTCAAAATAGTCTTCACCCAGTTTCTTGCCTTTTCCAAACATTGGAGCATCTTTTGATATAGTCGTAAAAATCATATATCCGTTTGGCTTTAACTGATTATAGCAATCTTTAATGAACTTTTCTCTCTCCTGTTTATTCAGTAAGTGTATTAGTGCATAACAAAATAAACCATCATAAAGCTTGTCATCAAAAGGCATATCAGTTACTGAACCATGAAAAATATTAATATCAAGCCCATTATCCCTAGCTATATCAATAGCTGTTTTTGAAATCTCAATACCTGTTACATTGATTCCATTATCTAAGAAAACCTTAGCATTTCTACCATATCCAAAACCAGGTATTAAAATATCCTTAACCTTCTTCTCAAGGAAAAAGTCCTTTGTTAAGATGGCTGAGTCTGATGGTTCAAATCCCCACATCATTTGATTTTCTATAAAACTTGCTTCCCAGATTTCTGTCATTCTTTATCTCCTTTTTATTTTAAGTTTTACATTTCTACTTATGTATTGACTTGTGTATTAGATTATAACAAACCGATCTATTATTAGCTCTTATATTACCTTTTCTAATTAAATTACAGAAAATAGTTAAATAGGAGCCGAATTCTCGGCTCCTATGTTCAATAACTTGGAAATTTAAATCAATCCTCAATTCACCTATGTTGATCTACAAGAATTGGATTACCATCTGGATCTTCAATTATGAAGCTAGCAGGTCCTTCACTTGCTTCATCTGCTTCGGTCTGAAATGTGATACCTGTTGCTTTAAGCTGCTTTTGAAGGTCTCGAATATCAGTAAACTCATCAAGATTTTTTCCATTTTCATTCCATCCTGGATTAAACGTTAGAATGTTCTTTTCAAACATTCCTTGGAACAAACCGATTATGCTATTTTCATTTTTCAAAATGAGCCATTTTTGGGTTATGTCACCACCCAATACTTGAAATCCTAGATTTTCGTAAAATGCTTTTGATTTGTTAATGTCTTTTACAGTTAAACTGACAGAGAATGCTCCTAGTTTCATATTTCCTCCTAATAGTCGTTTTTAATTTAAAAAGGCTAGCATTAGATATATTTTTAATTAATAAATATTTCTCTTTCATTGCATGAAATTCCTTTTATTCATAAATCACTTCAAGAATGTTAACTAGCGAACAGTTTATGTAACATACACATACGTCATCCTAAAAAAGAATTTCTCATTCTTTATCTATTCATATTAAAAAGGCAATTAAAGTCTACTTTTTATCAATTAACTCTTTCTCATTTCTATCTTCTTCCCATTTCTGAATTCCATCGTCTTCGTCCAATTCGATGATTACATCCGTTACGCCTTTTTGATTCATAATTTTTTCTTCTAATCGATCTTTTATATCATCGGCCTCAGCTACTGTTAAACTAGGATCAAGTTCAATTTCCAATTCAACATGTAAATCTTCGCCTTCTTTCAAAACAGTTAGCGCTTGAATATCTTTTACATCAGGATCATTCATTACCATCTCACCAATTTTGCTTTCCATTTCTTCGTCTGCCTCTCCAATAACTCCAGCAGCATTATCAAGAAAAACTTTTCCAACTACTGTGAACATCATGATACCGATGATGACAGAAGCATATCCTTCCGCTTCATGAAATGGTGAATAGTGAGCTATAATAACTGCAATCATGGCTAATAATCCCCCTAGAGTTGCAACTGCATCCTCTAAGAAAACTAATCTTGTAGCCGGTTTTGCTTTTCCCAAATTGGAAATTGCTTGCGTTACAACCCCAAAACCACTTGTATTTATTCCAAGTTCATGACTGATTTCTTTCATTGCTTTATATAGTACAAATGATTCAAGTAAAACTGAAATTCCTAAAATAACTAGGCTAACAATAAACCCCGATGGGTGAGAAGGTTTAATAATATGATGAATCCCCTCAACGATTGTTTCATATGCCATAATTCCTACTATTAAGACAGCACCTAACAGAACTAAATTAACAAGTCTACCAAATCCATTCGGAAAACGATCCGTTGGTGACTTCTTACTTAAAGCAGAACCAGTAAATACAAAAAGCTGATTGGCAGTATCGGCAGCACTATGCATCATCTCAGCAAATAAAGCAACACTCCCAGTCATCGCAAACCCAATCCCTTTTAAAATAGCTATTACAGTATTAACAATAGCTGCTAATAACGCCGATTTATTTCCTTTTTTTAATAGTTGTATAAATTCCTTCATGCATGATCCTCTTTTCAAATTTTCTTTTACTTTATTTTTACTTTTTAATATCAAAATGTGCTTTCATAAAAGGTGTATTATGTAACTTAATATTTCACTTCTTCAACTATCTTTTCCATAAAATGAATAAAAATAAGCAGCCATAGGCTACTATCACATCATGACCGCATACTTTGAATAAGAAGATTTAGAAAGCTCATTTTACAATAATAAACTTAGACTCCTAATATAATTAACATGTTTCAAATATAACATAATTTTCCAACTGAGTTTAACCAATGATACTAATTTGCAAACAAAAAGACTGCCAAAGCAGTCAAATGATGTACAACGATATTCTATTTTTTCCATGCTACTTCGCTTATTTCTCTTTTTTATAAAAACGTTCACCTGTATCAGGATTATAATATACCCTTGTTTTCTCGCCCGATACAGGGTCAACATTTATTTCTTCTGTCGATTGAAAACCTTCAGGGATTTTTGTACCATGATTATGTTTAAACCGTTTGTCATAGATAAAATATCCAAGCAATATGCAAACGACAATGATGAGAACTTGTAAGACATAATAGCCTATGACCAATTCCATTAAACTTTCTCCACAACGACAGCTGTTCCATAAGCTACAATTTCACTCATATTTGTACCAATTTCTCCAGAGTCATATCGCATCATAATAATGGCATTTGCGCCCATTTCATTCGCATTTTTAATCATACGATCCAAGGCTTCTTTTCTAGAGTCTTCAAGCATAGCAGTATATTGTTTGATTTCTCCGCCTACTAGCGATTTTAGCCCTGCCATAATATCCCCACCGAGACCTCTACTTCTAACAATTAGACCAAAGGCAGGTCCTTTTACTTCAACAACTTTGTAGCCTTCAATTTTTTCTGTGGTTACTACCAACATATGAATCTCCTCCTATTGTTTCATATTATTTATATGTCCTCTATTTTTAATATTTCCTTTAGTTTCTGTGCATCAACACCATCAAGAGTGCCATATTTATGATGATGAATATCTACTAAAATTACCTGACTGTCTTCAAACCAAACTTTATAATTATTTATTAATTCAGCCTGACCTACTTTCTCGTGCTTAATCGTATAGTCCTCTTCACGATCTGGCCATTTAACATTTGGTAGATTGGCCTCATTCAATAATTTTTCTAATCTATTAAACTCATCCTCATTCTTAATTACTTTTGAAGCTTCATTATTTTGAGATTCATCGAATACCCTGAAACTTTCTTTATTTTGATTTATTGAACAAGCCGATAAAGAAACGATTAGAAACAGGACTATGCTCCCTTTAATGACTTTAGTCATCATATTACATCCTTTCTATCTAGATTAAATACATGCATACTCTGTTACAATTCTTCATATCAATTTATTTTTCCTTGTTTATCAAGCCATGAACTTAATTTTGCTTACGTTTTTTCTTCGTAATTTTATTCTCAATCAAATCCCACATTATCTTTATTAGTATAAAAATTGGTCCAGCAAAGATTCCGATTTTATAGTCGTGGAGGAACATCCAACCACCCACACCAACTATAAGGATAAAAAGAATGATATTTCTTAATAATCGTTGTGACATCACTTTTAATTCTGCCTTTCTGAAGCCGAGGTTGGTATTTCGTTTTTTTATATGATTCAAAATCGAGTGTTAAAAATAATATTTACTTAAAAGCTTTGTCTTAAAATTTTATTGAAATTTTCTGGTCTTTCCTCATTAATCTTTGAAACTAGTTCACCAAATACCGTAACTGATTGTTCCCATGGGTGAGCAAGAAAGCCCCAGCTAAAGTTCTCATTTACAATAAAATAATAATCTCCATCGGGATACAGACAAATAGGTAATTCATTTATAACTTCTAATTCTAATAATTGATTCCCCTTATAACATGTATGCTTCCACTCTAAAGCATACACAGTTTCCCCTTCAGTTGTACTGTTTTGAAGGGCTTTTAGTATAAGCTGTTCATCTTCGTCAGACCACCATTCGTCTGAAATATCAAAAGTAATATATGGAGATGGAACTTGAAATGATGGAAAGTTAGTCGTACTCGGTTTGAACTTCAATTTTTCTTTAAAGTTATTCCAAACGAGGTTATATTCTGATTCCTCAAATGCTATCCATTTAGGAACATCCGCCATTATTCCATTTCCAGGTAGGCATTCAACTAACCACTCATTTCCACAATATCCTCCACCGTCTCCGGCTAACCAAGATATGCGTGTTTCATGGTATCCATTAACGAATAGGATTTTTCCTGATTCAAAAGTTATGAAAAGATGAGGAGAGTGATCACCTAATCTTATATCAACTATTTCTTCTCTTCTTAAATCAAAAAGTATTTTAAATTCTTTATCTTCTGATAAACTCTCAATTTCTTCTTCAGAATTTGGAAATACAGTAGTATTAGGTTGATAGATACCCCATTTTGACTTGATATCGATCCAAAGCAAATCTGGCACTTGGGTGTTGTAGTGCTTAAAATAAACAAATGTATTAGTAGGACTTAAACCAAATTTTATTCCATCTAATTGGCTACCAATAAACATTTTTCTTAATGCGTTTATAGCAAACTTTTTTTCTTCATAATCCATAAATAACCTCTTCTTATTATTACTTTCAAACTCTGTCTTCTCAATTATCCACTATTCCTGTTCAACTATCTACCAAATAACTAAATAAAAAGAGTAGCTACTCCTCCTACTCACCAAACAATTAAAATCCACTTTCACCCCTCAATAAATCAGTATTTCTAATCCAATACATAAGAAAGATTCATTTTACTAATAGTACCTCGAGTCATATGATAGAACTATCAAAGGAGTTTGAAAGGGGATATTCAAATGAAGGAAATACGTGTTTATCATGTGGATGCATTTACATCTGAGAAGTTTGGTGGGAATACTGCTGGGGTGATTTTAGACGCTGAACAACTAACAGAGTCTGAGATGCAAAATATTGCGAAAGAATTAAATTTACCTGAATCAGTTTTTTTATTACCTTCAACGAATGAAGCTACTGATTATAAAGTGAGATATTTTACACCTGCAGAGGAAATTAACTTTTGTGGTCATGCGACGGTAGGATTAACTTGGTTACTTGCAACGGAAATGGGCTTAGCAGATGAGAAAGATGGTATCGTCTTAGAAACAAATGTAGGGCATATCCCTGTTATTTGGCATTTAGAAAACGGAAAAATAAAGACTGTTGAAATGACACAAGTTGCCCCTAAAACAAAAGAATTTGAGATACAACTTGATACGCTCAGTTCTCTTATCGGAGTAAAAGAAAACAGTATTGACTTAAATCTTCCGATTAAATTAGCAAGTACAGGTAACTGGCATTTGCTTGTTCCGATGAAAAATAAAGAGGATATTGATGCTGCAGATCCAGATTTTTCTGCTCTAGCCAAACATAATAAAGAATATCAGATCAGTACGACTCATCTTTATACATTTAATACAAATAATGAATATGATTTATATACGAGAGATTTCGCACCAGGTATAGGGATTAATGAGGATCCTGTAACAGGTGCAGCAAATGGTGCATTAGCAGGCTTTCTCTTTTTAGAAGGGATTATTTCAAAAAATGAAACAACAAACTTGAAGATTGCACAGGGAAATGCGATTGGCAGACCAGGTACTTTATACATTACTGTTATTCCTGAGAATGATACTGCAATGATTAAAGTCGCAGGTAAAGCAACGATTACAATTAGAGGCATTTTAACGCTATAAAAAAGCAGCTTGAATTGAACCCATTATTGGATTTTCAATTCAAGCTGTTACATTTTTCTTAACAATTTCAATAAATTTTTTAACGGATGGTGAGGCTTGTTTCAATGATTTTATCGCTAATCCAATTTCACGATACACTTCTTGTTCAAGTGGAATCACTTTAGTATTTGAGAAATGCTTCGGTAATACTAACTCTGGTAGAATCGTCAAACCGATTTCTTCTTCTACCATTGAGATGATTGTTAGGTTATCTTCAATTTCAAATACTATATTTGGTACGATGTGATGCTCTTTAAATAATCCTTTTACTAAAATCTCGCAGCCTGATTTAGGCATAATAAAAGACTCATTTTGTAATGAAGTTACGTTCAACTTTTCTATTGTACTTAAAGGGTGGGTATCATGAAGAAATACAAATAATTGATCTTTTCGTAATGGAATCGTTTCGAAATCATGAATTGGTAAAGGTAAAAAACCAAAATCAATTGTTCCTTGTGTCAGCCATTTTTTAATTTGTCCGTAATCACCTTCAAACAGTTCGATTTTGATACTTTCGTATATATTCTGAAAATCTTTTATCATACTTGGGAGAAACTTCGACGAAAAACTTGGGAAACTTCCAATTTTAATGGTTCCTATCTCGATTCCTTGTATAAATGCTGCTTCTTGTTCTAATCGCTTTGCAGTTTGAATGATTTGACGAATATAAGGAATCAATCTTTCACCTGCATCTGATAAAGATATTCCATTACGGTTACGATGAAGAAGTACTACGCCTAATTCTGTTTCAAGTGTCAAAATATTATGACTCACACCTGATTGAGTAAGACCCAACTTTTCACCTGCCTTTGTAAAACTCCCAGTTTCAACAACCTCTAAAAACACTTCATATTGAAAAGTACTCAAAAACACATGCCACCTTTCGTTTTCACATATTGACAAATTTATCATCGCATTGATTCATAGTCCTTACAATTATTTTACTCATCATAAAAAAGTGAAGAACGAATGAATCGCCTCCACTTCATCTTACGTCAAATTATTTTCTTCCAATCGCGCGACCTGCTTGTCTGCCAGAAAACAAGCAACCACCAAGAAATGTTCCTTCCATTGATCGGTAACCATGTACGCCACCGCCACCAAATCCTGAAACTTCACCTGCAGCATATAATCCAGGAATCACATTACCTGATTCATTTAGCACGCTACCATCAAGATTCGTTTGAAGACCTCCTAATGTTTTGCGACTGACTATATTTAGCCGAACCGCAATGAGAGGACCATTACTTGGATCTAAAATCTTATGTGGTGGCGCTACACGAATTAATTTATCACCTATATAATTACGAGCTCCTCTTAAGGCTGTAATTTGCAAATCCTTAGTAAATTTATGATCTATTTCACGATCACGCGCTTTTAACTGACGCTCAATTTCTTCAAATTGTATGTAATTTTCACCAGTTAATTGATTCATTCCCTTCACTAGCTCTTCCAGGGAATCTGCAATTACGAAGTCTTCACCTTTTTCCATAAAGGCTTTAACCGGACCTGGAATACCCGCTGTTGCTCTTCCGATTACTTGTTTAATACTTTTTCCTGTTAAATCTGGATTTTGTTCAGAACCAGATAAGGCAAATTCTTTTTGAATGATTTTTTTCGTTAAAATGAACCACGAGTAATCAAAACCTGTTTTTTGAATTGTTTCTAATGTACCTAAAGTGTCAAAGCCTGGAAAATTCGGTGCTGGTAATCTCTGACCACGTGCATCTAACCAGATTGATGAAGGTCCAGGTAGAATACGAATGCCATGGTTAGACCAGACTGGACTCCAGTTTTTTAGCCCTTCTGTATAATGCCACATCCGATCGCGATTGACGATTCGCCCGCCAGCTTTTTCGGTAATTGCAAGCATTCTTCCATCAACATGTGCAGGAACACCTGAAATCATTTTTTTAGGTGCTTGCCCCAATCGACTCGGCCAATTTTGGCGGATCAAATCAAAATTTGCGCCAATTCCACCACTTGAAACTAATACTGATTCTGCTTCAAACGTAAATTCCCCAATCTCAACACGAGAGCTATCTTCCCCACGTTTTGCACTACTTTCTTCAAGAATCGCACCGCTAACACCAGCAACTGCACCATCATGCGTTAGTAATTGATTGATACGATGACGTGGACGATAATCTACTAAACCATTTTTCATATGTTCTCTTACTCTCTTTTCAAATGGAGCGACCACACCCGGACCGGTTCCCCACACTACATGGAATCTTGGAACCGAATTGCCATGACCTTCAGCAAGATAACCACCACGTTCAGCCCACCCAACGACTGGAAAAAATCGAACGCCCATATTATATAACCACGATCTTTTTTCACCTGCTGCAAAATCAACATATGCTTCTGCCCACTTCTTACCCCAATAATCCTCATCTTCTTCACGGTCAAATCCTGCAGTTCCAAGCCAATCCTGCCACGCAAGCTCCTTAGAATCCTTGATACCAAGTCTTCTTTGTTCCGGCGTATCGACTAAAAATAAACCGCCAAATGACCACCAAGCTTGTCCACCTAATGAAGCTTCTGGTTCTTGATCTAATAGCAACACTTTCTTCCCTGCATCGGCAATTTCGGCAGTTGCTACTAACCCTGCTAAACCAGCACCTACAACGATTGCATCGTATTTTTGCATTTTAGCACCTCACAATTTACTTAATTTAAAAAGAATATCACTTTATGTAGATTGAATTTATTTGAATTCTTAATTTTCTGTCATTTATAATGATACCTTACATTTTAACGTGCTACAAGTTGAAGTCAATTCCTACTGCTACTGTTCCTACTATTAAAGAATTACTCATTAAAATTTTTGTCAGTTTTTTTACTAAAACTGCTATCTTATTTCGACAAACGCACTTAAGAGCTTGTATTAAAATCTAGTCATACGTGATTCACGTTAATATGAGTAATAAAGGGGAATGTAAATGAAAAAGAAATTAGCTTTTTTATCAATTTGTTCTGCTTTATCATTTTCTTTGCTTGTTGGGACGCAAACAACTAAAGTTAAGGCTGCACCCGAACAGGTACATTACGTATTAGCATATAAGGGAAATCTACCTAGTAATTTCTCTGATACTATTTCAAAAGCTGGAGGTACAGTTGAACGAATTATCGAAGAAATTGGAATTGTTGAGGTTGCATCAACTGATTCTGCCTTCCTTACAAATATTAAAAATGATACAAATATCACGTCTGCTGGTAAAGAGCTTGAAGCATACTTAGAAAAAGATCCCGATGATACCCTTAATTTCACCCCTGGTACACCAGATGGTGGTAAGGTAACATTGGATGCAAATGCTACGAGTTATTGGGATAAACAATGGGACATGCAGCGTTTAACGCATAATGGCGACTCGTACAAAGTAAATGCAGGAAATCATGACACAGTTGTTGCTGTAATTGATACAGGAATTGATTTTGGTCATCCAGATTTAAAGGATAACGCTGACCTTGCAGGTTCAAAAACATTTGTACCTGGTACAACAAATGCGTGGGACCAAAATGGACACGGGACACATGTTGCTGGTTCAATTGCTGCAAATGGAGTAGTTAAAGGCGTAGGACCGAATTTAACAGTTCGTGCTTATCGTGTATTTGGAGCAACTGGTGGAGCTCAACAATCTTGGATTACGGATGCGATTGTTTCAGCAGCAAACGATGGAGTTGAAGTCATTAATATGTCAATTGGTGGATGGCGTTGGATGGCTCATAACCTAGATGAAAAAGGTGATTCTGCTTCAATGGTTGCCTACCACCGCGCGATCCAATACGCGATTAAAAAAGGTGTTACAGTAGTTGTATCTGCTGGAAATGACTCAAAAGATTTTAACAATTTACATGATATGCAGGCTTACTGGAAAGCAACTTATGGTTTAGATATCAAAGGACCATCTCGTGTAGTTCCTGCACAGATTCCTGGTGTCATTACTGTTTCTTCTTCTAACGAATGGTCAACAAACAGCATCGCCTTCTATTCTAACTATGGAAGTGCAATTGACGTTGCAGCTCCAGGTGGAGATAATGGACCATTATACGATAGTCTGTATCGTCAAGACCCAGCTGGAAACTATTTAAATAAGCGTGACTTTACGTACCGTACTTTGTCTACGTATCCTTCATATCCTGTGTCTGGTGGAAATGCAACTACTCAATTTAGCGATGGAAAATGGCATGGATATTCATATTTACATGGAACTTCTATGGCAGCACCAAAAGTTGCTGGTATTGCCGGAGTGATTAAAGCCGCTCATCCTGAATACTCACCTTCTCAAGTAGCTGCTGCGATTAGAAAAAGTGCAACTGATTATGGAAAATCCGGGTCAGATGCACTTTATGGATCTGGTGAAGCAAATATTTATAATTTCTTATCAACTGAAAAATAAGCATCAGACCGCTGAGTCCTATCTCAGCGGTTTTTTCGTTTCAGTCTAGGACTTCTAAATAAGAACATAGCTTGATTGATTTGCCAACCATAGTCAATAGTAGTATAAAGAATAAAATAGTATGAAATAGAATGACATATAAAATGGAGGACGTTTCTTTGACAATCGCACCCTATTCTTTATTTGATACATATAAAAAACATATTTTTAATTTACCAACTCCACTAGAAGTCAATTCCTTAAAGAATGAACTGTTTTTACTCGATCAAGATGAAAACAAACATCTAGAAATTTATTATGCTCCATTTGAGTACATCAATGAAAATGCAAAAGTTTTGATTGTCGGGATTACCCCTGGTTTACATCAAATGAAGCAAGCTTATTCTACAGTAGCTAGCTTTAAAGAACATCCCACAAATGATGAAGTCATTCTTCATGAAGTAAAAAAACAATCTAGCTTCGAAGGTCCAATGCGTAAAAATCTGATTACCTTGTTAGATGAATTGCAATTACACAACTACTTAGGAATCTCATCAACCAGTGAGCTTTTTAGTATAGCTAGCAATTTAGTGCAGACTACGTCAGTCATAACTTATCCTGTTTTCTATAAAGGTAAAAACTATAATGGATCAACACCAAACATCATTAATACTGAATTACTAAGGAAATACATCATCCAAAATTTTGCGGAAGAAATTACGAGACTTCAACAGCCACTTATTATCCCTTTAGGCGTAAATGTCTCCAAAGTCTTAACCTTCCTTGGAGAGCACAACTATTTGGATTCAAATACAATCCTACATGGATTTCCTCATACATCAGGTGGGAACGGACATCGTCATAAGCAGTTTGCAGAAAATAAGGAAGAAATGAAACAGATACTGAAATCATATTTTAGATAAATTGATAAAAATACAGAATTAAATAGAAAGTAACACCTAGCCTTATTAAACTTAAGGTGTCTTACTATTAAAAAATAATTACTGTACGTTTACTTTTTTAAAGCTTCCTGTTGTTACATGATAGATTGGAACGGAAGGTGCCAGTCTTCCGTGGGAGTTGTGGGACAGCTGAGACCCCACAGGAGGCCCACAGGATGTGGGTTATACATGCGCTACGACAGGACGTCGTGTTTTAGCATGCCTACCATTTTCTATGGAGGCTCATGCGCCCACCCCACGGAAAGCGACCATCCTGAAGTGGAAACCAATGACATTTAATTATGAAAACCAAAATTATTATATCAGTAATATTTTAATCCACTAGACATTCCCCACATTCTCTAATATAATTAGCTAGACAACTAATTTAATTAGCTAGCTAACTATTTTATTTATTAGGAGAATCAATATGCGAAATCGTCAGCCTTTCTTTTTTTCACTTAATCAAGTTACGCGCCAATTTTCAAAATCATTTAATGAAAATCTTGTACCAACAGGATTATATCTAGCTCAGTGGTCTGTTATCCGATACATCAACCTTCATGGACCATGTACTCAACGTACGATTTGTTCGAATTTGAATATTGAGCCACCTACATTAACAAGAACTTTGTGCAGAATGGAGAGTCTTGATTTAATTGTTCGAAAAGAAGGTAGCGATAAAAGAGAAAAAATGATTCACCTTACCGATAAGGCAATCAATCAAATTGACGATTGGCAAGAGAAAATCATTTCATTTGAAAATGAAGTGATAAAAGATATATCCGATGAAGAGCTTGAGATTGCACATCAAGTTTTTCAAAAAATGATGAACAATATGAAAGCATCTGAAGGAGAAACAACTGGGGGAATTTTAATTGAATGAACGTTTATGGACAAAGGATTTTATTAGCGTTAGCTTAAGTGCTTTTTTTGCATTCTTAGTTTTTTATACTTTAACAGCAACATTGCCTATTTATGTGCTAAATGACTTAGGTCAAAAACAAAGTCAGGTTGGTCTTGTTATCACGGTATTCTTGATTTCAGCAGTGATTATCAGACCTTTTTGTGGTATTTGGCTTGATACAATTGGAAGAAGAAAAATTTTAATATCTTCATTAGCTTTCTTTGCAATCACTACATTTTTATATTTGATCGTGAATAATTTCTTCGGATTACTTACACTTCGTTTTATTCAAGGGATTTCATTTGGATTAGCCACAACTGCATTAGGTACAATTGTAGCGGAAATCATACCACCTAAACGTCGAGGAGAAGGTATGAGTTATTTTAGCTCGGCAATGATTTTAGCGATGGTTTTTGGTCCCTTTTTAGGAATCACGTTTATGAATCATTTCAGTTTTTCAATTTTATTTTTAGTTTGTGGTATTTTTGGAATTCTATCCTTTGTGTTCGGAATGACAACAAACATTCCAAAACAAAGCATTCGTACGAAAACTCCAATTCGAATATCAAATTTAATTGAACGTAAAGCTTTACCAATCTCATTAACAGCAGCATTTATTTCGTTTGGTTATAGTAGTATCATGTCATTTATTACTCTTTATGCGAATGAATTAGGATTTGTAGAAATCGCTAGCTTTTTCTTTATCGTCTATGCGGTTGTCGTATTAATGTCACGACCTTTCACAGGAAAATTATTTGACCGCAAAGGAGAAAATATTATTATTTATCCTGGTATCATTGTATTTTCAATTGGACTGATTGTGTTAGGATTTTCGAATATCCCTTCCATCTTTTTACTTTCAGCTGTATTGATTGGTTTAGGTTACGGTTCGATTGCACCTAGCTTCCAAACATTAGCAATTAACACCGCAGCTCCTGCAAGAAAAGGAATGGCAACAGCCACTTACTTTATGTTTTTTGACATCGGTATTGGATTAGGTTCATTCGTACTTGGAATTGTCACTGCAAAAACTTCTTTCCATTCAATGTACATTTTATCTGCGATAATTGTATTAGTCACTACAGTTATTTACTATTTCCTACACGATCGAAAACAAAAAATGGTACCAGAAATTCACAAACAAGCAGCATAATTGAATGAGAACATATTTAAAAAACTCGCTATTGTTGGCGAGTTTTTTCTTTTACACTTAATTGATAGAAATCTAAAGAAATGAAACATCATAGCCCCTTTTGCCCAATACCAGCATAATTCAACTCTAATAAGGAAATCGTAATACTAAAAATGTTATGGAGGAATCCAAATGAGTACTGAAAATCCGAATGATGGTTATCCATTTCCAATTGTAGGTGTAAATTTAGATTCAGAGAACAATGTGAAATTAAATGAGGATACATATGAAGTGTATGTAAATGATGAGTTTATCGGACACAAAACATTAAAAAGTGCCGGTGAAAAGCTTTCAGATATTGAAGATTTTTTACGAATTCAAGGAATTCATGATTTTTCTTCTGCTCTAAGTGGCGACCATTATATGATTAAAACACATGGAGACTTCGAACATATGAAAGATGCGTTATCTGTATATTTTAATAATCGGTAATAAACAATTCATTGCACTCAGAAGTTCATAAAACCCCTAAACATTTTATAGGGGTTTTTCCATTAACAATCAAATTACAAGTTATTAAAGATACTGATGGATAGCATGAGTTACTGCATATCGTTAATATAATAGGAATATCTGTGAAAAAACTTTCCTGATTGGAGTGAAACGATATGCTTGAAGTAAAAGGACTGGCCTCTTTTTCACCTTTAGGTCATTTAAATGAGTTTCGAAAAAATCCTCTTCTATTTTTAAGTGATCTTTATCATCAATATGAAACGATTGTCTCTTTTCGATTTGCTCATCGTAAAATCCATTTACTGTTAGAGCCAGACCTTATTAAGGAAGTACTAGTTTCTAAACAACAATCTTTTCATAAATCAAGACCATTTCAAGAAATGAAAACTTTACTCGGAGAAGGATTATTAACTAGCGAAGAAGATTTCCATATGAAGCAGCGTAGATTAATACAGCCTTCTTTTACAAAACAACATGTACAAACATATGCTGAGAAAATGACGATGGTTACGGAGGAGTTTATCTCTTCATGGAAAGACGAAGAAGAACGTCTTACTAGCAGAGATATGATGGAACTTACATTAGCAATTATTGCCAAAACAATGTTTAGCATGGATATGAAACAGGGTCATGAAAAAGTTGGTAAGCACTTTGATGTGATTATGAATGTAGCAACAAAGCGAATCCGCTCTGTCTTAAAATCTCCCTTAGCTTTGAAAACACCACAAAATAAATCACTAACTGAAGCGATTAAGAAAATAGATGATGTATTATATGAAATCATTGAAAAGCGAAGTAACTTAGACACAAAAAATGATCTATTAGAAGTACTAATGCGAGCAAGAGATGAAGAATCAAATGAAGGAATGACGAATCAACAATTAAGGGATGAAGCAATGACAATTTTCCTTGCTGGGCATGAAACAACAGCAAATGCATTGTCATGGTGCCTATACCTGATTTCCCAACACCCTGATAAAGCGAAACGCTTATACGAAGAAGTTGATCGTGTACTTTGTAAAAAACAAGCAGATTATGATTCTATGAAAGACTTAATCTATACGCAACAAATCATTTGGGAAACCATGCGTCTCTACCCTCCAGCTTGGCTGATCAGTAGAAAAGCAATAGATGACGTAACGATCGGAAATTATAGAATCCGTAAAGGTGAAACAGTCATGATGAGTTCGTATATCATGCATCGCTCTGAAAAGTATTTTTCTAATGCAGCTGAATTTATGCCTGAACGGTTTCAGAATGGTAAGGTGCAAGGTGTTCCAGAATTTGTCTATTTCCCATTTGGTGGTGGGCCACGCGTTTGTATAGGGAATCATTTTGCCATTATGGAGGCAACACTAGTACTTGCAACGTTAGTAAAACACTATTCGTTTGAGCTTGTTTCAGATCATCATAAAGTCGAAGCAGAACCTCTCATTACCCTTCGCCCTAAGAATGGTTTACGCATGATTGTTAAAAAGAGAAAGTGATAGCAGCATAATAAATGGCAACCAATTATCTCGCAAATTAGTTGCCATTTGTTATAAAATTCCCATTACTTAACGTTTTCTTTCCACTCATTAGCCAAAAGACCATATAACTCATGGTCTACATAATGATCATATAACCATTCCGCTTGTCTAATAACCCCTTCTTTTGTAAAGCCTAAGCGTTCAGGCAGTGCTTTACTTTTTTTATTTTCTACCGCTACTTTTATCTGAATTCGATTAAGACCTAATTCTTCAAAACCATAATGTATTAATGCTGTAAGTGCTTTTGTCATTACGCCTTCACCTTGGAATTGTTCTCCTAACCAATAGCCAACTTCACCAATTTTACTCGTTCTATTAATGTCATTAAATCCAATTGTACCTGCGATTTTTCCTTTGTAAATGATTGCAAAAGATTTTGGATATCCCCTATTTTCTACATATTCTTTTAATCTTGATTTAATATTTTGAGCCGTATCTTCTACACTTTCAACATAATCAAGCCAGCCTAACCATTCTCTCAAATATGCTTTCGAACTAATCGTTAGATTGTGAAATTCTTCAGCATCATCTTCATGAAACATTCTTAATGAAACTTCTTCATCAATTTTATGTAGTAACATATCTCTTCTCTCCCATTTTTTCAAAATATTAAATATATTTTAACATAAAATTTCTACGATCCTTTCAAAAATCAGTTCACTATACATCTTCGGTTTATTCGAAATGCTATGATTAAATAACATGAATAAATTTGCGCAGAAAATGTTTAAATTGTTACTAACTATTTTATAGAATGGAGTTTTCGTATTGAATTTAGCAGAACACTGGCTAAATATTCCAAGATGGATTAAATGGACTAAAATGTTAAGTCATACAACTTTAAAAAGCCAGGTTTTATTAAAAATCAGTTATATATCATTAATATAGAGAACTTTTAAAATTTCACTTTTCCTAATTATCTAACTTAAATAATATTCATTAAAAAACGTTAACTTTTCATTTTTTATAGTATAATATATTGCTAGATTAATACTAACCGTGGAGGTTTTATGCGACATATATTAGTTCCTTTTTTAACTTTCTCTATACTCATTTCAACATCATTCCAGACCTATGCTGAAGTAGATCCAGAAGTAAAACCTGATGTTACATTAGAAGTAAGAACAGAGCAAAATAAAGAAGTTTATATTACAAAGAGAACTGCAATTTCAGAAAACACATTACTTTATGCTGACACAATACTGAATGGAGAATTATTCGTATCTCCTATTTATCCTGCTTATAAAGTAACTGCACCGATCACTTGGAAAGAGGATCCATATAAAAATACAACTTGGCGATTATATTACCAAAGTATGAATGCACTAAGTTATTTAACAAATGCTTATGAAGTTACAAATGATTCAAAATACTTATCATATGGGTTTAATATGATTCAATCTTTCTGGAAAGTTAATTATTCACCTGAAGTAGCAACTGATAAGAAGTATACTTATGAATCACATGCAATGGCTAATCGTACTAATAATCTAATGTATTTTTACCATTATTATATAAATTCTCCCATTGCAACTGAAAGTAACATAAAATATTTAAATATAATTTTACGTAAACATGGTGTTGCTTTAAATGATCCAACTTTATATAACTACCGTTCAAATCATGGTATTTTTCAGGATCGTGCGTTAATACAATTAGCTTCATATTTCCCAGAAATAACGACTAGTATGGAATGGAAGAAAAATGCTATATATCGTACTAAGCAGCATATTATACAAGATTTTACTGCTGAAGGCTTGCATAAAGAGCATAGTCCACTCTACTTCACACTTGTAATGGATTTAATAGAAGATATTAATAAAATTGCTGATGATCCTGAATTAAGACAATTAGTATTAAAAGGACAAAATGCGTTTGCAAACCTAGTATTATCAGATTTCAGACTTCCTGGATTAGGTGATTCTGATTATGCAAATGCACCTATAAAATCGAATTATTCTGTACTTGATCCTGAATTTGAATACGTTTTAACGAGAGGACAAAGTGGTAAACAACCTAAACTCGTAAGTAATCTTTCTAACTCACTTGTTGTAGTACGTGATGGCTGGGGAGCAAATACAACATCATTAGTATTTGCAGCGAGTAATTTTAGCGTAGTCCATAAACACGCTGATGATTTATCGTTCCTACTATCTCAAAATGGACAAGATATTTTCATTGATAGTGGAAAGTATAATTACAATAGAAGAGAAGCTATTCAACAATATCTACGAACAACTTTTGCTCACAATGTCGTAACTGTTGATGGAAAATCATATCCTATCTCAATTGATAATGTAGGCAAAACAAAAATAACAAATGTAATTGACAATCAAGACAGTGTCATTATGACTGGTGAACATACAATTTATAGTGGCGTTCAAGTTTATCGAACAATCGTTTATCTTAAAGAGAAAAAAGTGGCTTTAATTCAAGACGAAATACTTTCGAATACGGAGCACGTCACAAATCAAGTATTTAATATCGGAAAAAATATAAATACTCAATCAGTCGACTCAAATACGGTATTAGTAAATGATTCCATTACAATGAAGCAACATAAGCCAGCATTACTAAAAGAATATTTTGGACAACTAGAGCCTTTACGGGGATTTGCATCAACATCATTTAACCAAAGTTTCCCTATTAAACAACTAGACTTTGAATCAAAAGGTAAAAATATTCAGTACTATACTAGTATTAGTACGACTCCAACAATTGTTTCAGATTTTACTTTAAATGAAGACCAATACAAAATTTCATTGTCAGATGGAACAAATTATATTGTGACGAAACCCATCACAACACCCTTTGTAAATGAAATCTCAGATAAAACGCTTAAAGTAACAGGGTTCACTCAAGGTGGTGCAGATGTATCAGTTTTATATGGATCTTCAATCATTGGAAAAGGAAAAGCAAATCTAACAGGGAACTATAGCGTTAACATACCTAAGCAATTAGCAGGGAGAAAATTAACAATTGTAGCAACAAGTAAGAACAAATTATACAAAGCATCAACATATACGATTGTAAATGATGTAACTCCACCAGTTATGCCAACTATAAACTCAGTAAACTCAACTACGAAATTGCTATTTGGTAATACTGAGAAATATGTAACAGTTGTTGTGAAGATTGGTAAAAAAACCTATACAACTAGATCGAATTCAAAAGGAAATTATCAAATAAAAATTCCTACTAACAAAAAAGGCACAATCATTCAAGTTTATGCACAAGATAAAATTGAAAATAGAAGTAGTACGAGAAGTGTGAAAGTACAATAAGAAATATATTTTATAAAAAAGGTACTGTTCTAACCGAACAGTACTTTTTTTACATTGATATACCTTTATCAAAAATAATGATTTCAACATTTACTTTAATGTTAGCTTTTTCATAAAACGAAATCCATTTTTCATCATTTTTCTTCCATACTGAATGATTAAACGCTGATGCAAAGATCCCTAAGCCTAAAGGATCTACTTTCGCTTCTTGGAATGATGAAACTAGATCGTTTAAATCCTTCTCTATTTTCTTTTCAATTTCAACATCCAAAGATTTTTCCGTTTGATCATTTAACTTAATTGGAGATTCATTTATCACAATTGGCATTTTGAGATTGATATTAAATTGATACTGACCATGTTTATATTTTTTATGAATCTTTCTTCTAATATCCTTCACATAAAAACTAACTGCATTTTCTTTAAAAATATCAACATCTTTTTTAAATTTTTCTAAAGCTAATGTTAGTGATAACTGCCCTTCTACTTTATCATTTAATATTTTGAACAACTGCGTTTCTTTCATCGATAAAGTCTTACTATATAAATTTTGATCATTTAGTAATGTCGTACCAGTCATCTTTAAATTATTTTCTACTATACTGAGTTCCGGTGCAAATGGTGTAATTCCTTTTTCATAATACATTTGATAATACTTCCGTAAAGAAGTTCTTACAGCAACATCTCTAAATTCTGCAGTTTGTATTAATTGTGGTAAAAAAATTGATGATCTTGGTTTATCTTTTAATTCAAGATCAAAGACATCTGAAACTGAACCATTAACAAAAACAAGGTCTGCGTTAAGTCTCAACTTCGGATCGCGATATAAAAAATCTAGTGTTGAATACCAGTTTTTATGTTCAATAACCTTTGAACCAACTAATATAGCCTGAACCTTACCACCCGAAGTAATTCCGGTTGCCATTGTATCAAAGAAATTTCTCGCTTCTTTCATTGAATAAGTTTTCACTTCAAAATGTTCATTTTTTTCTTTAGCTTCTTCACTAAAGACAGGACTGGACATATACATTTCAACTTGTCCTTCTTCATTTACATCTAATCCTAATAATAATGACATTGTTATATCTTCTATATTCACTTTATCTCTACATCCTGTTACACCAATCATTAAGAAAACACTGAGTATACAAACTTGAAACAGCTTCAACCTCTATTCACCCTATATCATTTTTTGATTAATCCACCTATCCATAAAATGATAGGCATTCCAATAATAATGCAAATTCCAGTAATCGTAATATAATTGATCCAAATATTCGTTGTTGAAAAAGTAGGAATTAATATGTAAGTCATCAATACAAATACAACAAAAAGGATAAATAGAACAAATACATAACTTTTTAATTTAAATAATTCAGTGATTCCACACATTCCCACCCACAAATAAGTTACCCATGTCTTTGAAATTACCAATAAAAATAGTGATAATAAAACGAAATCTAGTCTTTCGACGTATTGAAATTCAAGGACACTTAAAATATCGATAACAGGCTCATAAATTCTTGATATTTCATAAGGACTATAAACAACAAAACAAATTAATGTCACAAATAGATATGTAAAAGTACTCATTGCATTTGCAATAATAACTCCCTTTATTGCCTTTTCTTTTTCTTTTAAATAAGGATAAATAATAAAAATAACTTCAATCCCTAAAAACGACATTGTTGTAGTAGGAATCGTTTTAAAAATAGGTAGCCATCCATCTTTGATAATTGGCAAAATAAAATATATATTCATATCTTTTAATGTAAAAAGAAGCATTAATAATACAAATACGATAATAGGAAAAATCGTTTCAATATATTTAGCAATTAAATGAACTCCACCAGACACTAGTTGAAAAGTTGGAACCAAAAATATTAATAACACAATTGTTACACTTGTTTGTTGAAGAATGTATGATTGAATATAAAGAATCGTTCTTACTATTACCGTATATCCCATATACAGAAAATAAATGGAAAATAAAAATACAATAATTTTCCCAAGTATTTTTCCTAAATAAAAAGTAAAAAAGTCAACGAAACTTTTTGTTGGTGCCTTTTCTCTAATTTTGATAAAAGTAATACTAATAATTGTACAAATAATCCCACCGAAAATAATTGCAATCCAACTACTCGTACCAGATTTATTCGCTAATTCACGAGGAAGGGCTAACATACCTATGCCGATTTGAACGCCAAATATCATTAATATGAATTGTAAAATTGATATATTTATCTTCCCATTCATTTCATAACCCTTCCAACAAACTTATTTACTCGTTCCGTTTGTTTTTTTTATTCCATAGAAATCTTAGCGGTATTCTAAATAAGGTATCATTTAATTGTGAAATCTTTAGTGGTGAAAATGGTACGGTGTATGATGTTTTAAAATTAGTTAATGTCAAGCCATGTACAATGAGGACCATCGTACTAACAACAAGACCAATTAGCCCAAATAAAGAAGCCATTACCATGATTGGAAATCTAATAACCCTTAAACTAGACGCCATTTCAAAGTTTGGAATAATAAAAGACGATATTGCTGTCAGGGCAACAACGATGACCATGATATTACTAACAATCGCTGCTTGAACCGCAGCTTGACCAATTACAATTCCTCCTACTACTCCAACTGTCGTACTAATTGGTGCCGGTAATCGAATACCGGCTTCTCTTAACATTTCTAGTGTAATTTCCATAATAATTGCTTCCACCAATGGATCAAATGGAACTCTTGTCCGTGATTCTCCGATTGAAATTAGTAACTTCAAAGGAACAATTTCATAGTTAAAAGAGATGATTGCAATATATAAACCTGGTAAAAACAGCGTAATAAATAAAGCGACCACTCTAAGAATCCGATTAAATGATCCGACTAGAGTTCTTGAAGAATAATCATCAATACTTTGAAAGAAAGATAAAAAGTTAGAAGGTAGGACAACGACTTCCGCTGATCGATCTAAAATCAAAATAACTCTTCCTTTTAATAAAGCCGATGCAGCCTCGTCCGGACGTTCAGTTGTTAATAATTGCGGAAAAGGAGAGAATGGATTTCTTTCCATCAACTGGGCCAATTGATTCACATTTAAAATAGAGTCCTCTTTTATTTCCGATATTTTTTTTTGTATTTCAGATAATAATTCCTTGTCTACTACTCCATCTATATATGCAATTGAAACAGTACGCTTATTTTCAGTGCCTATTTCTGTTTGATCTGTTCGAAAACTACTCGTAGTAATATATTGTCTTAGTAGTGCAATATTAGTTTGATATGTTTCAACAAAAGATATTTTTGTACCCTTCAGCGAGTTATCGATAGTTGGTGGTGAAAAAGGTCTTTGCATTAAATTTTCTGTTGAAAAAATATAGGCTGAAGGCTCATTTTCTAAAAATAATATACTTTTCCCTGCTAAAATCGATTTCTCAATGTCTACAATTTTATTGGATCTAACGGCATTATTACTCATAAACACTTCAAGTTCATCTGAACTAGCCGAGATATGATTTACAAATGAATCAACCTTTTGTTCATCTACTAAACCCGTCAAATAAAAAAGAAAGGCTTGTTTTTTATTGATGATTAAACTCTTTTTTCTGATATCAGAGGTTGAAAAGATTTTGCGGATTAATTCCTCATTTTCTTCGATATTTCCATCGATATTAATTGTCGTCGAGCGTATTTTATATTTATTTTTGAAACTACCATTTTGTAAATCCATTTAGTTACCTCTCAAAAATGACCTAAACAATTTCAATCCTAGCAACTAAGTTTGTGCATTTTGAGGGATAAATATGCATGGTAATTTTTTCATACATCGTTAAATCAAATGTGCATCTAATAATAGTTGCGATACTTTTTCTCTATGTAATAAAATTATTTGTAACAATGGCTTACGGATAGAGATTGATTATTAGAAAAATTAGTCTATGGGAGTGGGAAGTTTGAATTTAGTATACGAAGTGATTCCAGAAGAGAAAATAGAATATTGTAGAGATTTATGTAATGAACTGATGGCATTCCAAAAATCAAAAGCACATATTACCCCAGAATTGTTTGATAGTATGAATTTTGATACGAGGTTAGTTCCTTCAGTGAAAAATGCTTTACAAAACTATATTGTGATCGTAAAAGATACTGATAAAATAGTAGGTTATGTTTATGCAAATATTTCACCAAAAGAAGTTTATTCAAACAGCTTTGCTACTTTTTTTGACCTATCATCTGTCGAGAAACAAAATGTAGGTTGCTTATCACAGTTTTATATAAAAGAAGAATACAGAAAATATGGAGTAGGCTCTGTCCTATTCAACATGTCAATGAACTGGTTAAAACAATTTAATGATGTAGATGACTATTTCATTTACGTTTCTAATGGCAATGAAGATGCCCTAGAATTTTATAAACGAAAAGGTTTTACAGTCAGTCATGATATCCTAGATGGATTTATTACCGTTTTACGTAGTAATCAAGAATTTAAAATGGTAACTGAGTAGTGTTGTATTTTGAAGAGGCTATGCGCCCGCCCCACGGAAAGCGAGTATCTTAGAGCTAAAATCAACGCATCTATTCATATTGAACGATTTAAAAAGGAAAAGAGCCCAGTATTCTTTATTACATACTGTGCTCTTTACTATTTTTATATTTAATGATTATTCTTTATCTTCCCTTAACAAATCAGCTAAAAATTTTTCTCGGTGCTGTAAGAAGTATTTTGTAATTTGATAATGGTCTGTGTCTTCATATGCTATTTCGGATATTTCACCATTATCGAAGCTTAATATTTTTGCATTTGGACAACCAAGTAAGATCGGTGAGTGTGTTGCGATAATGAATTGTGAATTTCCTTCTTTAGCTAAATCATGAAGGATTTTTAAAAATGTTAATTGTCTGGCTGGAGAAAGTGCTGCCTCGGGCTCATCTAGTAAATAGATCGCATCTCCATTAAAACGATTTAAAAATAATGATAAAAATGATTCACCGTGAGATTGTTCATGTAATGATTTTCCTCCGTAGCTTGTATATGCTATAGGGTCATCCAGTTCATCAAGATATGTTGCAAAATGATAAAAAGACTCCGCTCTTAAAAAGAAGCCATTTGTTATTTTTGGCAACCAAGAAAGTCTTATATAGTTACTGAGCGCTGATCCAGACGCAAAAACTTCATAGTTATTATTACGTCCCCCACCAGCTGTATGAAATCCACACTTGTCAGCGATCGCTTCTAGTAGAGTTGATTTACCTGAACCATTTTCACCAACAAAAAATGTTATATTACTTTCTAAATTAAGCTCATCTAACTTACGAATAGATGGAATCGAGAAAGGATAGGCAGAAAAAGAAGATACTTCCTCGTGTAAAAGTGTAATTTTCTTTAAAAACATGTTCATCACCTAAACAAATTATACAATATTAAAATGACTTTTAAGACATAAAAAAACAACAGAAGTATCTGTTGTCTTTAAAAAAGCGTTACAATTGCATCTCTATATAATATGAGTGCTTTTACAATGTGGAAAACGCTAACTAGGATTAGTGTCACTTCAAATGCTGACACATGAAGCAATAAAAATTTTTTGCGAAGAATATGCTGTCTGAAAAGTGCTGGAAAACCCTCATCTTTTTTAAGACATATAAAGTAAAATAGTAAAATGACAAGGTAAAAAAAGAAAGCCATGTCTAGATAACGCCAGTCAACTACATTAGCGAATTTATAACATCCCCAAATAATGACAGCATTCAATATGAAAGCAACAATCCATGTGAAGAAGGAAGATGTTGTATATATTGTTTTCATTTGATCACTTCTCCTTCTATTTTACAGATATCCTCTGTAGTCAATTTTTACGCGCCTCCTCCCTCGTTTATGCTTGGACTCTTTCATGTCTTGTAAAAATTTTTATGGCACTTAAAAAATGCGAATACACTAAGCTCTTCATTCTCGTGATAGAATGGTACATATCTATTTAGAAAAGGAATGAATCAATATTAATCTACAAGAAAAAGTAAAAAATCTACCTCTTACTCCTGGTGTCTATTTAATGAAAGATTCACAAGGTCATATTTTATATGTAGGGAAAGCGAAAAGCTTGAAAAAGCGAGTACAATCATACTTTCAAAATACAAAAAATCATTCCCCAAAAATAAAAAAGCTTGTAGCTCATTTAAAGGATTTTGATACGATTCAAACAGATACAGAATTTGATGCATTTATGCTGGAATGTCACTTAATAAAAGAAATAAAACCACATTATAATCGGATGATGAAAAGTCCACAGTCATTTGCTTACTTAGTCATAGATCCTCATAAAAAAGTCCGAAAAATTGAAGTTTGCAATCAACCAACAGACATTGACGATTCATTATTCATCTTTGGCCCTTTTACAAGTAGAGGTTTAGTTGAACGAGCGATTAATGGTATAAAAGATTGTTTTAAAATTAATTGTGCATTTTCAACGATTAAAAATAGTGCTTGTCTTAATTATTCATTAGGTACTTGCAACGGTGTATGTTTAGGCGGTAAGGCAGTTGAGGATTATAACGCAATTATCGATAGACTGATTGGTTTTTTAAATCGAACAGATATGAGCTTAATAGAGGAAATGCAACAAATGATGCATCAAGCTTCTGAAGAATATAACTTTGAGGCTGCTACTAAATATCGTGACTGGATTGAAACTGTTTCGCTCCTATTAAAGAAAGAAAAAGTGATTGAATTTACCGAAGAAAATCATCATATCATTATGGTAGAGCGCTTAGATGATACTTCTATAAAGATGTTTTTAGTGAAACGTACTCAAGTACTTTATAGTAAAATATTTCAAATTAAAAACTTATCAATTGATCAATTAATAGAAACATTTACATTAAACGCTAAAACATACTTTCTCAATCATGAATTGAAAGAATCAAATGATGTAAGCCGTGATGAAATTGATGAAGCACAAATTATCTACAGCTATCTTAACAGTCCAAACTGTCATTCAATCATCATAAAGGATGAGTGGCTAAATCCTTTGAATTCTTCTACTCTTGATAAAGAACTTTTGAAGTTTAGTTCTTTTCTACAAGTTACTTAAATGAAAACTTCCTATCAACAGTACTCTTACAATCTGGAATTGATACACTTTAAAATTTCTTCATAATTCTAATGTACGGCGACAATTAACTACATCATCATTTATAATAAAAAGAAATGTATGTAATATCTATACTTTAGGGAGGTGATAGAAAATGACAAGTAATGTGCGTTTGTCAGATTCTGCAACGTCTCATGCAAAGCCTAATATTGGAAAGGCGATACTTTGCATGGGGTGAGTACTACATTAAATCGCCCAAGTATGCTTTTTTAATGATTGGCTTTGCACCTTATTTTACACAAAAAATAAATAAGGGGCTTAACTGTCATGACATATATTAAAGCAACGGCTATATTACCTGAAAAGTTGATTTCGGAAATTCAAAAGTATGTTCAGGGAGAAACAATTTATATTCCAAAACCTGAAACGTCTCATAAAAAATGGGGTTCTCGTTCAGGCACTAGAAAATTCATTGATGAAAGAAACATCAAGATCAAAAAAGCTTATCAAGCTGGGATCTCAATTGATCAATTAGCTGATGAATATTTCCTATCTATTGAAACAATTAAAAAAATTATTTATACAAAATAAATTGTAAAAGCATTGATGCAAATCAATGCTTTTTTTTATGGCGAGTTCGATTGTTAATCATTTTCTACATATTAATTATGTTAAATCTTGTGTAAATTAAAATTAATGATTGTATATGGGTATACCTTGATTAGGAGTGAAAAAAATGGAACCCTTTATAAGAAGTGATCAATATAACTTCATCAGAACACAAATACAGGTGCTTGTGAATGCACATTCAACTGTTAATGATCGGATTGTATTACGTGCATTAAAATCTCTTACACATGAAAAAGTATTTACTATGTTTCCTGACATAAACGAAGAACAAATTCAGCTACTTTCTCCAATCATCACAATTAAAGATAAGTCAGAAGCTGAAAAAGTACTAGCGCAAATCAAGCCGTATGTATTTCCTTTTAAAAAGATTTCCGAACAAGCGATAAAAAAATTATTCCCGAAAGCTAAAAAACTAAAGACGCCTATATTAGAAAATCTAGATCTAACAGAAATTACTTACTTAGGTTGGGATGATATTGGCTCAAATAAAAAATATATCGTTACCTATTACAATCAAAAATTAATAGGCTTGCAAGGTACATTTAATCTAGTAAACAAAAAAGGAATATGTACATTTTGCCATAAATTTGAAGAAATCGGTATGTTTATGACAAAAACAAAAGGTTCGGAACAAGGTACTTTTACAAAGAGAGGAAATTACATTTGCCAAGATAGCAAGAAGTGTAATCAAAATATTACTTCATTAGATAAATTGCATGATTTTATACAATTAGTGAATGGGTAAGATATGATGCAGATGTAAAAAGGCAAGCTTTTTAAGAAGCTTGCCATTCTTTTATTTGTTCGAATTCATCCCAATTGACATGATATATTCTCAAAAATAAGAGTAATCGTACGAACATTATTCAATTAAGCTGGAAAAGCTTTTATTAATAAGCATGGCTTTCGTTCGTTTAATAGTGAAACTTCATCTCTTTTTCTGTTTCTCAAACTGCCTAATCATAAAACCTACTCCCAATCCGAAAATTAAAATTATGAAAAAGATATATCCATTACCTTATCTCGCTTTATTTTCAGTAATAAACAATGATTTCAAAATGAAGACTCGCCATTTTTAATGATAGACCATAAATAACTATTACTGGCTAGAAGCCTCTAGCTTACTAAACACTATAGATTAAGTACAATATGCCTTTTAAATAAAAAGATAATAAAAAATACTGCACTAAAAGTTAACACTAAAGCAAATAAATTTATATATTTATATGTTCTGTGTTTTAGAACCTTAAATAAAAGCATATAAATTCCAACACCGATTGTACCTCCAAGTGTATTGGCCAGTACATCAGTAATATCACTTCTTCCTATTGCTAAGACAAATTGTATAATTTCGAATGCTAGAGTTAAACCAAAAATTGAAAGAAGTTTTTTCAAAAGAGACCACTTACTTTTCAACATACAAATAAAGATACCAAAAGGCACAAAAATCCTTATATTGTTATATACCTCAGAAGAGACATTCCCATTTAATGGAATCAAATTTATTACTCTTACTCTATCTATTTGATCAAAAGAAAAATGTAACTTAAAAAGGACTATCCAATTAAGTGCTAATAAATAGATTATGAATAATACGAATGTCATTTTTTTATTTCCCAATATTTTCACTCCAGTTCTTGTACTCCACCCCGAAACTATGTTGGTTTCCTTCAAGTATCTCTAGAAACTCACATTATCAATGTTCCTCTATGTGTTAATAAAACGCTCTCGGTTTTCCTCCCAGCTGTTTTATGCTATAAGAATAGGAGAAAATATTTAAAAAAAGAGTATGGTAAATCTTAAATTTTTCTTAAATGCATTAATTGGATCTATCATCTAAACATTTTCATCAATAAGCATTTTAATCGCGGAAATTGGGTAATTGTTAGTTAATAACAAAAAAGACTGATTCAAAAAATAAATCAGTCTTTTTCATTATTTAGATTCATTCCGGTTCATTATGATAATTCATCCCATTTTACAAATTTCTCTAACATAATAGAAATGATTACACCCATAATAAGACCATTTGTTAAAAATGGCTGTAAATACATTGGTACATCACCGAATATTGTAGGTGATATATTCATTAAACTAACACCTACTAATACAGGTGCTGCAATTCTAAAAATTGAATTCGATGTAAATACTTGACCTTTTGTACTATTAAAAGCCGTACCAAATAGTTGAATATAAGCTACAAATAACACAGCATTACCGACCGTAATTGGCATTGTGGCTAAAAATGTAATAATCGGCGGAATTAAACCAACGAATGTGAGCAGCATTCCTCCTATTAAAAAAGGCTTTCGCTCGTAGAGCTGGGTACTTTGTAGAAATCCTATTGATGATGTAAAAGGTGTATACGGTACAAGTCCAAATATCGGTGCAACCATTGAAAACAAACCTGTCAAAATGAGCGAGTAACGATATTGCTTCGGCTTTGCTTCGATTCCAGTTACTTCAGACGCTGCTTGTAATGAAGCAAAAGTATTACTTAAATTCATTAAACCTGCAAAGAAAGCAATCGCTATAATACCAAATTCTAGGTTTGGTTTACCTAATGGGAAAAGTGAAAAGGTGGCATTTGCTGATTCCATTTTTGGCGTAGAATCAGCAAATAAAATTGCATAAAAAATCCAACCAACAATCATCCCGATTAAGATTGAGAAATTGCTAATATGTTTTGATCCTTTTATCTTTAATATGCTAACAAATAAGACAATTCCTAAAGATAGTATGCTAACTGGTAGATTCATTTTCCCGTCTTCCGTTATCCCAAGCATTCCTTTAAAAAAGACAAAAATAAGTTGAAAGGATAGTAGGAATAAATAGACAGTCATAACCATTGGCGGAAAAATTCTCTGTACGTAAGATACTAGATTCATTGCAGCTAGTAATAATGTTACGATTCCTGCAGCTATAAATCCAGTTGCAATACCCCCGCCAATTTGGGTATAACTTAATCCAATCGCAGGTGCAGTTAATCCTAAATTCAACATAACGCCCCATAATAAACCAGAATGACCTTCCATAATTGGATATTTATGTCCTTTCCATCCTTGAATAAAAGATGCAATTCCAGTCAATATAAGTGAGCTTCTCATCGTCATTTCGGTAACACTTGAAGGAAGATGAAATGCAGCTCCGATTGAAATTGGAACTACTACAGTGTTTGCAAAAATAAAAAATAACCATTGAAAAGAAGAAAAAAGCGTTACAGAGCCTTTTAAGCTTTTCATCTTGACCCCTCCTTATTTCATTTCTAAGATTTTTGTGAATACAATTGTTCTCCAACTTCTTTTTTTATTTTCATAGAAGTTGAAAGGATAACACCTATTATAATTAGGAGACCCCCAGATAATTGAGAAATTGATACACTATTTTTTAAGATAATCAGTCCTACTAGCATAGCGATAAATGGTTCAAGATTCAAAAACATGGCAGCCTTTGAAGCCCCTACAATTTGAATTTGATGATTCCAGATTAAAGTACAAATCCCATGCATTAAAATTGCAGTGACAATTAATAAAGTCCAAGGCAAAATTTCCATACTAATCTTTAATGCTTTTTCTGTTGCTAGAAAAGGAATGAAACTACCGAATCCTATGATATTCGAATATAGTGAAATTGTAATAGAATGATATTTCTCTGTCAGTTTCTTGATCATGATGATTGAAATTGCAAAAGTGAGCATTGTGATAAATATCCATATAAGTCCAATTGTAAGGTGGAGCTCTTTACCATTTGTAATGACTAAAAAAACACCGATTAGAGCAACAAGCGATCCAATACAAAATTGTTTTGTTAAGCTTTCTTTTAGAAAGATTGATGCTAAAAGTGATGTCGTAATTGGAGCAAGTGCAAGTATTAATGCTGAGGTTGTTGGGTGCGCTGTTACTAAAGCTGCATAAAATGACCATTGATTGATACAAGTCCCTATTAATCCTAACAGAAAAATCATGAACCAGTCTTGTTTATGAATCTTTTTCCATTTTTTCATCATACCCGCATAGCTTATCATAAAAATAGCGATAAAAAGTAATCTGAATACTGCAAGGAACATCGGTGGGAATGCCTTAACTAAAATGGCCCCAAAAACAAAATTGCTCCCCCAACAGACTACACAAATTAGCAAAAACAAATAAGATTTAACCATGGTAGAATCCTGCTTTCTGATCATCTTTAAACAACAAGAAAAAGGAAATCCAGAAGAATCTAGAAATCCTTTTTTCGAACATACCATTTACACTTGAATAGATTGACTTTGCTTACCTAGAGTACCGTATACGATTTTCCCTTTATAGATGATAGCTTTACGCTCAGTGCGCCTTGCAATTGCTTCTGCAGAGCAGCTTGCTGGGGTCAGTACTAGATTAGCAGCATCGCCTACTTTTGGCCAAACCTGATTCCCGCTAACATCTAAAGGCGTAATTCCACCTGTAATATATTTAAGAGACTGCGATAAAGAGACTTCATCAATCCATTTAAAGCGTTCAGCAAGACGACCAGCTCTCTCTAGAATATCTCCTGTTCCTAACGGAGACCAAACATCAAAGATATTATCATTTCCAACTGATACCTCAACGCCTCTTTCATTCAATAAATCAACTGGAGGCATATTTCGATTAATTGGTACGCTAGTGACAATAGAAATCCCTGCATCTGCTAACATATCTGCTAATTCATAGGCTTCTTCTCTAGAAACATCCCCTAAACCAAATGCATGACTAATGGCAACTCTTCCTTCCCAGCCTGCTTGTTTTGTTAAAGCTGCTAGTCTTTTCATTGTAAAGGTACCTAGATGTCCCGGATCATGTAAGTGTAAATCAATATCAGCATTTCCTTCTGTAGCTAATTCAAATAACTCAACTAATGAAGCTTCAATATTTTGATCAACAACGGCAGGGTCTACTGCTCCAACAATACCTGCACCATTTCTTAAAGCTTCTCTTACTAGCTTAGTAGATTTTGATCGCAATAATCCATGTTGTGCAAATGCGACAATCTCAGAGCTTAGTTTATTAGAATAGTTCTCTAATGCCATTTGAACCTGTTCCAAATTTTTCAAGCCTATTTCCGGGTAAATATCAACATGAGTTCGTACATGAGCTGAACCTGATGCTAATAGGATGTCAAGTAAAGCTTCTGCACGTTTATTTGTGCTCGTTCCAATTGTAGGTAGTACATTTTTTTCATGTTCAAATCGTTCAATTACACTAGAAGTAGGTGTGCAAGCTCTCCAAACATCGCCCATTAATGTTTTATCTAAATGGACATGCTTTTCAATAAATGAAGGTAATAATAATAATCCTCCCGCATCTTCCTCGTGTAAGTCAGTTTTAATGAATTCACCTTTCACAATCTTCACGATGGTTCCATTCTCTATTAACAAATGAGCTAATTCAGTTTGTGTGCCTATTACCCTACCATTTTCTTTTTCATAGCCACATTCTAAACGTACATTCTTTAACCAATAAATTGCTTTCATGAACATCATCCCTTCGCTTCATAAACAGTCAATTTTACTTCAATGCTGATTCTGCAACTAGTTCTCCATAAGCGAGTCTACCATGTGAAATCACTGCATTGCGATTAGCTCTTCTTGCAACAGCTTCTGCTGAACAGGATGCCTCTACAAGTACCAAGCTTGCTTCATCGCCAACTTTTGGCCATAGTCGCTTGCCATCTTTATCCAGTGTTTTCACTCCACCAGTTATAAATTGGAGTGATTGAGATAAAGAATACTCATCGATCCATTTATACCTTTCAGCTAAACGACCAACTTTTTCTAACATATCTCCCGTACCGTATGGTGACCACGAGTCATAAAACCCATCACAGCCTAGTGCAACATGGACACCGTAATCATGGAGTAAGTCAACTGGTGGCATGACACGATTTATTGGTACTGTAGACATAACCGAGACGCCTAATTTTGCTAGAATAATAGCCATTTCACGTGATTTTTCGATTGGCACATCTCCTAGTGCAAAGGCATGACTTAAAGAAACTCTATTTTGCCAATTGGCATCTTCGATTAAGGACATTAATTTTTGGATCGTATAGAAACCAAGATGACCCGGGTCATGTATATGAATATCGATATCAGCATTAAATTCAACAGCAATATCCATCATTTCATATAGAGAGGCTTCGATATTTAGGTCAACACCACCTGGGTCTAGTCCTCCTACAATTGTTGCACCTTCATTCATCGCTTGTCTCATTAAAGAGCTTGAATTTGTTCGCAACAAACCATGTTGTGGAAAAGCAACGATTTCATGAGTCATTTTCCCATCAAAAGTTTCAAGTGCTTTTTGAATTTCTTCTAAGTTTTTCAAACCGATATAAGGATCAATATTAACATGGGTTCTAACGTGATTAGCGCCACCTTTTAATAAAAGTTTAAGCATTTGCTCTGCTCTGAGTTGTCCAGAACTAGCAAGCTCAGCTAACTCTCTAGCTTCTAAGTTTAAACGCTCTATTAAATTAGCCGCTGGAATACAAGATTTCCATGGCAGTCCTAAATAAGTTTTATCGAGATGATTATGCATTTCTTTAAAAGCTGGTAATGCTAATAAATTTCCTGCATCATGAACTGGTGTTTGAGTTGAATCAATTGGTATTTCTGCCAATTGAATCGTTTCAATAACACCGTTATGAATATAAAGATTATATAATCCTGATTTTGTGCCAATTATGTTTCCGTCTTCAAATATAAATCCATCATCAAGTGTAACGTTTAACAGCCAATATGATTGTTCCATTTCATCACTCTCTTTAAATGAAGTTTAGATATTCGTTGTTTCTAACGTAGAAATTGAACCACTTACGATATTACCTTTAAAGATAACAGCTGCACGTTTTGCTCGTCTTGCAACAGCTTCAGCTGAACAACTTGCTTCAACAAGGACAATATTTGCTTCGTCTCCAATTTGTGGCCAGACTTTTTCTCCTTCGTTGTTTAACGGTGTATTTCCACCAGTAATGAATTGCAAGCTACTTGCTAACGATTTTTCTTCAATCATTCGGAATCTTTCAGCTAAGCGACCAACTTTTTCTAAATTATCACCGATACCAAATGGAGACCAATGATCAGTTAAGCTATCATTACCTAATTCAACCTTCACACCTTTTTCATGTAATAATGGGATTGGAATCGTTCTAAAGATTGGTACAGTTGAAGTAATTGAGATACCTAATTCTGCAAATCTTTCAGCAATACTAGTTGCTTCAACAACAGAAAGGTCAGCTAAACCACTAGCATGACTAACGGTTACTCGACCTTGCCAGCCAGCTTCTTCCGTTAATGCAGCAAGCCGTTGCATCGTAAATAAGCCAAGATGATCTGGGTCATGTAAATGCACATCAATACCAGCGTTAGACTCAACAGCGATATCCATAATTGTTTCAAGTGATCGTTCAATATTTTCATCAATCGTTGCTGGGTCAACTCCTCCAACAAGATTGGCACCATTACTCATCGCTTCTTTAATTAGTCCAACGGAGTTACTACGCAGTAGTCCATGTTGTGGAAACGCAACGATTTCATAAGATAATTTATCTTTATATCCATCTAAAGCTTCAATTGTAGCTTCAAGATTTTTTAATCCGATGACAGGATCTACATTACAGTGCGTTCTAACATGTGTAGAACCGTAACTTAATAATAAATCCAGCATCTTTTCTGCTCTTTCTTTGGCAGTTGGTAATAACTGTGGTAATAAAATTTGCTCTTCTTCTATACGTGTTCTTACGCCATTATAAGCAGGCATACATGCCTTCCAAGGCCCACCATAGTAGGTTTTATCAATGTGAATATGCATCTCTTTAAACGAAGGGATCATTAGTAGACCGTTCACATCATGCTGAGGAATTCCATCCGTAATCGGTTCGTTCATTAACATTATCGATGCTATTTTCCCATTTTCAACCTTTACATTGTAATTCTGAGTTGCAGTTCCATTAATCGTTTCATTTTCATTGTAAGTAAACCCATTTTCCAGACGTACATTTGTTAACCAATATGATTTTGACAATCTAATCACCCTTCCATTCCAATTTATATTTGTATCTATTCCATTATAAATCTAGTAAAAATGAAATCATTTCAGGATTTTTACACATTTTTATGTTATTTTTACTATTTATAACAATTACTAGCGTAGAAAAAGTTCACCTATATATAGATGAACTTTCATTGCATCGACTACTTAAATAAATAGATCTCAGACTAGTGGTAAACACCTGTCTTTCTATGAGCCAACCATGTTGAGATTTCACTTATGACGGCAATGACTACAAGTAAAACAAAGCCTCAATAAAAGTGAGCGTTTGAAAGTCGTCTACTGATTATTTAATTGCTACATCATTGATTTCTAAATAGCCAGAAGGACTTATTGAAAATCCTTTTACGTCTTTTGCTACTGCAGCGACATTTTCAATTACTCTTACAGGAATATATGGTGTGTCATTCATTTCAATTTCCTGAGCCTCTGCATAAAATTCTTTTCGTTTTTCTTCATCTATTTCCTTACGGGCAGCATTAATTAAATCATCAACCTGTTGGTTGCTATAAAAAAACGTGTTTCCTGCTCCTCCTTGGGAGTCAGTATGAAACAGATTATACTGGTTATAATCGGCATCGCCTGTTGCATTTCTCCAACTAATGATGAACATTTCTGATTGTCCACTATTTACTCGTTCAACAAACGAGCCATATTCCATAACCTGAACCTTTAGATGAATCCCAATTCCGATTAACTGCGATTGTAAAACCTCTGCTAAGTTCACTCTTTCTTTACTGTCCATCGTTAAAATTGTTGCATCAAAGCCTTTTGCATATCCTGCTTCAGCCATTAATTTCTTTGCTTCTTTTAAGTTATACTCGTAAGCTTTTAGCTTTTCGTCATAACCAAATACTTTTGATCCCATTAACGAGTTTGCTTTTACACCAACATCATTAAATACTCCTTTTATAATTGAATCCATTTCAACTGCATGTGCGATGGCTTTACGAACTCGAACATCATTAAATGGTTTTTTGGTCACATTAAACCCAATATATTCTGTCCCATAGCCTTCACTTCGATAAATATCCATTGCTTGAGATGACTCTACTTGATCCATAACTGCTACTGGAAGTGGTTCAGCTATATGTGCTTCACCTGTTTCAATCATTGAAATCCTTGTAGAATCTTCTGGAACCACTTTGAAGACTACTTTGTTTACTTTTGGTTCATCTCCCCAGTAATCAATGTTTTTAACTAGTGCAATTTCTTGTCCTGGTGACCATGAGTCAAACTTAAAAGGTCCAGTTCCATTCGGTTCTTGAATAATGTTTTTGCCGTATTTTTCAATTGTCTTTGGACTAATAATTCCACCTTCATGATTTGCTAAAATTGACAGTAATGGTGAGAACGGCTCTTTTAAAATAAATTGAACTGTATACTCATCTATAACTTTTATTTCTGATACCATTTTCAAAACGACAGCTCTAGGTGAAGCTACTTTTGGATCTAGTAATCTATCAAATGTCTTTTTTACGGCAGTAGCATTAAAAGGTGTGCCATCATGAAACTTCACATCATGTTTTAGTTTAAATTCCCAAGTTGTATCATTCAGTTGTTTCCATTCTTCTGCAAGCATCGGCTGAATTTCATTATTTTTATCTCGTTCTACAAGTCCTTCATAAATTTTATGATGTGTAACACTCGCAGCATTAATAGTAGACATGAACTGCTGGTCCAAGTTTTCAGCATCGGATAGGCGAGCGATGACTAACGTACCTCCTTCATTTGAATTTTGGTTCGGGTCATTCGCTTTTGTGCCTACATTTTCATTAGATGAACATCCAGTTAAAATAATAGCTGTAATCAGTACAAGAAAAATCCTTCCAATCTCACGTTTGAATTTCATGGACTTCGACCCCCTGCTTTTATTTTGCAACCTCAATATTTATCTAATTATATAAAATATTCAGAATATTATTTTCGAAAATCTTTACTATCTTTTTCAGTTTCTTTACCTATTTCATTAACTCTCGTAAACTTTATTTCGATTTAATCATTATCTTTTCATTTCAACTTGCTTGAAGGTATTTATTCAATCGATTCCACATATTGAAATGATGGTTTAAACAACTCACTCTCTGGCAGTTGCTGGTAATCTCTATCCAAATATCCTTTTCTCATTTTTTCGAAATACATTTGACCTTTTGCTTTTACTTCCTCTAAATCTACATTTGGAATCTTTTGGTCCTTCATGACGATTTTGCCATTTATGATTGATAATTTCACATCTCTGCCTGATGCACTGACAAACATTGTTCGAATCGGATCATCGATTACGCCCATATGAAATCCATTCAAGTCAATGGCAATCATATCTGCTTTTGCGCCCTTCGCAATTCGTCCTAGATCATCTCTACCGAGAAAAGCTGCGGCATCAAGCGTCATAGATCGAAAGAAGTCAGCATATGTTGACCCTTCAACTTCTTTTTCAAATAAACGAGAGAACATACTTCCTGTTCTCACATTTTGAAAAATGTCTGGAGGAAATGTATCTGTACCAATCGCTATATTGATTCCTTCCCTTTTATATTTGGCAAATGACTCTAATGCAGATCCATGTCTTCCAATAATCAATGGGCAATGAATAACTGTGGTATTTGTTTCTTTTAGTAGTGAAATATCATTATCAATATCACAGTTTGCTTCGCTATACCCTGACACAAAATGAGCATGAGGAATCCCCGTTTTTTTGCCAAGGAATCCTAAATTATATAAATACCTAATTGGCGTGACTCCATGTTCTTTTAATATTGTGTTAAATTCAAAACTACCTTGTGCTGCATGAAGCTTGATTGGAACGTTTAATGTTTCACTATATTCTTTTGTCCTTATTAGTACATTTGCGGTTTGGGACTCGATTCTTTCAGGAGCTAACATACCTCTAACTAATCCATCATGGGCACCGTCAAATTCTTCAATGAATTGAACCGCTCTTTCTAAGCCAGTTTCACCTTCCTTTTCATCCCAATACATGTTGATTGTTCCATCTGGTTCAACAGCTCGAATCCCACATTGATAACTTGGACCAAGATAAATTCTTAAACCTAAATTAGCAGCATGTTTTGCAGCAGCAGCCAATTCTTCATACGTTTCGGCCCACTTCTTATAAAAAACGGAAGTAATTGGCATTGCCGTTGTGATCCCATGAAGAATGAGTTGAGAATATGCATACAGAGATTTAAATTCTTCCTCCTCTGCATTCATACATTCACTATATCCTTTTTCAATATATTCTTTAGACCAAAGTAGATTTTTTTGTTTTTTGCTACTAGCTTCTAAATGTAAAATATCATGGTCAATATCACCTAAAGCATTTAAATCAATGAATCCTGGACTAATGATTGAGTTTCCAGTATCGATTACCTCGGTAACCTCTTCATCATAAGATTTTCCCACATAAATGATCGTATCATTTTCATAAACGACTTCTGCATTTTCCAACAAAACGTGATCCTCACCATTAAAAGCAATTATATATCGACCTTTTAGCTTTGTTTTCATCTTAATCTCCTTTTCTATATATCTTTTGTCTATCAATATGAGTCACGGGGGTGCCCCGAAATTATTTTCCTTTATCCTCTAAACTGTAAAGACAGCATATGTAACTTATGCTGTCTTTACATGTTTATCTAACAATTATTTCACTGTAATATCATCAAGCATTAAATAGTTTGCAGGGTTTAACCATAAACCATTAACAGATTTTCCATAAACAGCTAAATGTTCATAGTTACGAATTGGTACATATGGTACTTCTTGTCTTTCAATTTTTTGTGCTTGAGAATATAATGCTTTTCGTTTTTCACTATCAGATTCTTTACGTGCTGATTCGATTAATTGATCTACTTCAGGATTACTATAGAATGCACTGTTACCCGCTGCACCTTGTGATTTACTATTAAATAGATTAAATTGATTGTAGTCTCCATCTCCAGTTGCATTTCCCCAACCACCGATTGAAACTTGATGCTCGCCTTTTGCTGTTGCATCAATATAAGCACCATATTCTAGAACTTGAATTTTCACATTGATTCCAATTCCTTTTAATTGTGACTGAATAACCTCTGCCATATTAATTCTTTCTTTTCGATCACTTGTTGTTAATGTAAATTCTAAGCCGTCTTTTACCCCAGCTTCTTCTAATAATTTTTTTGCTTCATTAATGTCATATTCGTATCCTTTAATTGTTGGATCATACCCAAATACCTTTGGACTCATTGTAGAATTAGCCTTTGTACCAATATCGTTATAAACACCTTTAATAATTGCATCGACCTCAATTGCATGTGCGACTGCTTTTCGAACTCGAATATCATCAAATGGTTTTTTCTTCGTATTAAAACTTAAGTATTCAACTGCAAGTCCATCTGTTCTGTACAAGTCCATTGTGTCTGATGCTTCAATTCTTTCAATTTCCGTTACTGGAACTTGATCTGTTACATGTGCTTCACCAGTTTCAATCATTGCAATCCTCGTTGCATCCTCAGGTACAACTTTAAAAACGACTCCATCGATTTTAGGCTTATTTCCCCAATAATCCTTATTTTTTGAAATCTTAATTTCTTCGCCTGATTTCCATGAATCGAAGACAAATGGTCCTGTTCCAACTGGATTTTGTCCAATTTTATCACTGTTCTCTTTAATCGATTTCGGACTAATGATACTCCCCTCATTACTTTCAAGAATTGATAAAAGTGGAGCATATGGATATTTCAATACAAATTGGACTGTTGTTTCATCAATAACTTTAATTTCTTTAATCATTTCTAATTTACCCGCTTGAGGTGAAGCTGTCTTTGGGTCTAGTAGTCTTTCAAAATTTGTTTTGACTGCATCTGCATTAAATGGTGCTCCATCATGAAATGTCACACCTTCACGTAGTTTAAACTCCCAAGTAACGTTATCAAGCTGCTTCCATTCTTCTGCAAGTAAAGGCTGTGGTTCCATGTTTTTGTCTGGCACTACTAATGTTTCATATACCTTTTCATACACAACATTTGCAGATGGAATATCTGTAATGAAATGCGGATCTAATGTCGTCGCATCGGATAGTCGTGCAACAACTAGTGTTCCTCCTGCTTGTGCTTTTGTTCCCGATGCATTACTGCTTGTTTTATCTGATGTACAAGCTGATAAAACAGACGAGACTGTTAATAGTGATGCAAATAATAATCCAACCGTTTTCTTTCTCATTTTGATTCCTCCATTTCATGCTTGCCTTTGTTTCTCCAAGTTTTTGTAATGAGTACATCAGGCTTAATCAAATTATAAAAAAAAACAAAATTTTATATTTTCAGAATCTTTACTCGTTTTTTAAATATCTTTACTGCTTTTCATCATCATATTTACTTCAATTCCTATTTTGAATAAATTTAATGAAAGAAAAGGAGGAACTACTATGAAGCCAGAGATCGCTATGAATCAATCCGAAATGACTATTGTAAAAAAAGAATCTCAAAAACTAAAACGCTGGAAAGCCTTTTATAAGAAGTTTAAGAGAAATAAGTTGGCACTGATTGGTGGATATATTGTACTGTTTTATATTTTAGTCGCTATTTTTGCACCAATTATTTCACCTCAGGATCCTTTTAAAATTGATTTAGTAAACAAACTCCAGCCCCCGTCGTTCGATCATTGGATGGGAACTGATGATAAAGGAAGAGATATATTAAGTAGATTAATTTTTGGAAGCCGACTTTCACTAACAGTTGGGTTTGTGTCCGTATTTTTTGGGGCAGCCATCGGAATTATCCTAGGTTTATTGGCTGGATACTATGGAAAATGGATGGATACGATTATTATGCGAATCGTTGATGTACTACTTGCCTTCCCAGGAATCTTACTTGCATTAGCAATAATTAGTGCACTTGGACCAAGTTTAATCAATGTAATGGTGGCAGTTGGCGTCTTTTCAATACCGATGTTTGCTCGAATCGTACGAGGTTCAACACTATCAGTTAGAAAGCTTGAATATATAGATGCTATTCGTGCATTAGGTGCAACGGATGTAACAATTATTATTAAGCATATTTTTCCGAATATTCTATCACCCGTAATCGTCCAAGCTACTCTTCGTCTAGCTACAGCGATTCTATCAGCAGCAGGTTTGTCTTATCTTGGATTAGGTGCACAACCGCCATCTCCTGAATGGGGTGCAATGCTAAGTAGTGGACGAGATTATTTATTTAGTGCCCCACATATAGCCTTATTCCCAGGAATTGCAATATCAACTCTTGTACTTGGCTTTAATATTTTTGGCGATGGTTTAAGAGACGCACTTGACCCTAGAATGAAAAAATAAGGAGGAAAGCGAATGTTACTATTCATTATTAGAAGAATCTTACAAACAATACCTGTTTTACTCGGAGTCAGTTTAGTCGTTTTTCTTATTATGCAGATGGTTCCTGGAGACCCTGCAACACTTCTTGCAGGTGAAGGTGCAACAAAACAAACAATTGAAATGGTTCGTCATCAACTTGGATTGGACCGTCCAATCATATACCAATATTTTGATTATGTATTTCATGCGATGCAAGGGGATTTCGGCGAATCCCTACGTAACAATCGACCTGTTTTAGACGAGATTATGGTCCGTCTACCTATTACATTAGAACTTGCTCTTGCAAGTATTATGATCACAGTTGTCCTTGGTATGATTGCTGGTATTATTTCAGCTACTAAGCAATACTCTATTGCTGATATTTCAATAATGATTATTGCACTATTAGGAATCTCTTTACCTAGTTTTTGGTTTGGACTTATGCTAATCTACTTCTTCTCTGTTAACCTTCATATATTTCCAGTTGCAGGTTGGGGAACGATTCAACATATGATTCTACCTGCCATTACACTCGGAGCAGGTGGTGCGGCAATAGTTGCTAGAATGACACGATCTAGCATGCTAGAGGTTGTACGACAAGATTATATTCGTACTGCAAGAGCAAAAGGATTAAAAGAACATGTCATCATTTATAAGCATGGGCTGAAAAATGCGTTAATCCCTGTCATTACAGTTGTTGGCCTTCAATTTGGTGCACTGCTTGGGGGTACTGTATTAACAGAATCAGTATTTGCGATTAATGGACTTGGTAGATTAATAGTTGATGCAATCCGTACGAGAGATTTACCAATGGTTCAAGGTGGGGTTTTAATCGCTTCTGTCATCTTCGTATTTATGAACTTAGCTGTTGACGTATTATATCGATATTTTAATAAACGAATTGACTTAAACTAAGGAGGTACTTAGATGAAACAGTACAATGAAAACATACTAGAAGTTAAAGATCTCGAGACCTACTTTTTTACAGAAGAAGGAACGAGTAAAGCAGTTAATAAAGTCAGTTTTTCATTAAAAAAAGGTGAAACACTCGGAATTGTCGGTGAATCTGGAAGTGGTAAAAGTATTACCTCCCTATCACTTTTGAGATTAATCCCTTCACCTCCTGGAAAAATTGTAGGCGGTAATATTTTCTTTAAAGGTGAGGATTTACTATCGAAAACGGATAAACAAATGCGCTCAATCCGTGGCAATGAAATTTCTATGATCTTTCAAGAGCCTATGACTTCATTGAATCCAGTTTATTCAGTTGGTGAACAAATTGCAGAAGTCATTCGCCTTCATCAAAATCTTGGAAAAAAAGAAGCGTGGCAAAAGGCTGTAGACATGCTGAAGCTTGTTGGAATCCCCTCTCCAGAAAAAAGGGCAAAACAAGAGCCACATGAGCTAAGTGGAGGAATGAGACAAAGGGTAATGATTGCAATGGCACTCGCTTGTCATCCTGAGGTATTGATTGCAGATGAACCGACGACAGCACTTGATGTAACCATTCAAGCTCAAATATTAGAACTCATTAAAAATTTACAAAAAGAATTCGGAACTGCGGTGATTTTGATTACACATGACCTTGGCGTTGTCTACGAATCATGTGATCGAGTTGCAGTTATGTATGCTGGAAAAATCGTTGAATATACAACAGCAAATGAACTGTTCGAAAATCCAAAACATCCATATACAATTGGTTTATTAAACTCTTTACCACGCTTGGACATGGACCAGGAAGAACTAACGACAATTCCCGGTACTGTTCCAAGTCCATATAACATGCCAAAGGGTTGTAGCTTTGCTCCTCGTTGTGCTTATGCAAAGAAAATTTGCGATGAAATGGTCCCTGATTTACAACACGTTGATCAGATTTCACAGGTTAGCTGCTGGAAGCATACTGTTCAGTGGGATCGAGAATTTGTTTTACATGAGAAAGTAGGTGTCGAATAATGAGTATCACAGTTGAAGAGAAAAAGGTATTATTAAGCGTAAATCAATTGAAACAATATTTTCCGATCAAAGGTGGAATTTTCGGAAGAACAGTGAATCATGTAAAAGCTGTTGATGACATTAGCTTCGATATCTATCAAGGTGAAACGTTAAGTATCGTAGGTGAATCAGGTTGTGGTAAATCAACAACTGGACGAGCGATTCTTCGACTAGATGAACCGACTAGCGGTACAATTCAATTTCAAGACAAAGATTTACTTGCTTTAAGTAAAAAAGAAATGCGCAAGGTAAGAAAAGATTTACAAGTTATTTTTCAAGATCCATTTGCCTCTCTTAATCCAAGACAAACTGTGGAACAAATCCTTAGCGAGGCATTAGCCATTCAAAATGTAGTACCAAAGGAAAATAGAAAACATAGAATTGAGGAATTACTTGGCCATGTTGGCTTAAGACCTGAATCGATGGAAAGATATCCTCATGAATTTAGTGGAGGTCAACGCCAACGAATTGGGATCGCTCGAGCACTTGCAGTCGAACCCAAGTTAATTATTTGTGATGAAGCTGTTTCTGCACTGGATGTATCTATTCAAGCACAGGTTTTAAATTTATTAAAATCACTTCAACGACAATTTAATTTAACCTTCCTATTCATATCCCATGATTTAGGTGTTGTAAGACATATTTCTGATCGTGTAATGGTAATGTATTTAGGTAAAGTAGTAGAAATCGCTGATAAAAAGTCCATTTTTGAACAGCCTCAACACCCGTATACGAGAGCATTATTATCAGCCATTCCCGTTCCAAACCCGGTGAATAAAAGAGAACGAATCATTCTAACAGGTGACGTTCCTTCACCGATTGATCCACCTAGTGGTTGCCGTTTTCATACGCGCTGCCCTTTCGCAATTGATATTTGTAAATCACAGGCACCAGAATTGAAAATTACTGTTCAAAATCATCAAGTGGCTTGTCACATCGTGTCATAAGTAGTATAGTTTTTCGAAAGGTAGCTTTAAATAAGTTGGTAGAATGATTTCATTTCGAATAAAATATTTTAAAATTGAGGTTCATCGATGCTTAGTTACGAAGGATTTACATTATTAATTATGCTATTTATCTTAGCTCCTATTATGGGAGCTATTGCTCTTTTATTTCTATTTGTATTTGAGAAAAAAATTGATCTGCTTGAAAATAAAAACAGGGAAATTCGCTTAGAACAAGCACTTCAAGAAGCACAATATAATAAATTAAACCAGCAAATTCAACCTCATTTTTTATTTAATACACTTAATGTTATTTTAGGGTTAGCACGCCTAAATAGAAAATCTGAATTGATTCGTGCGCTTGAAGCTTTTTCACAATTCTTGAAATTTAAATATAAAGCATCTGAACCATTAATCCCCCTTGAACAAGAAATACAATATACAAGGCATTATTTAGATATCCAAAGTATTCGATTTGGTGATCGACTGAAGATCGATATGCATTGTCCGAATGAATTATATAATGCACTTGTTCCCCCATTCATTTTGCAGACCTTGGTAGAGAATTCATTTAAGCATGGTTTAGAAAAAAAAGTTGGCGAAGCGCTTCTCAATATTCGTTTCAACCAAGAATCAGACTCTGTTTATTTAGAAGTAATCGATAATGGATTAATGGGTTTAAATGTTTCAGTTTCAGATCAAGATGGCCATGGATTAGCCAATATAAAAAAACGTTTGGAATTATATTTTAATGACCGAGCCCTCATTCAGATTTCGTCTATTGAATCTGGAACGAAGGTAAAGGTTGTTTGGCCACTAGTTTACAACAAGACAAATGAGGAGGTAGCCAAAAAATGAATGTATTATTAGTAGATGACGAACCCTTAGAACTAGAACAGATGGAATACATGATTAAAACTACATTTCCTTTATGGAAGTTTCATAAAGCTGCCGACGCATGCCAAGCTCTAACAATCAACCAAAATCACAAAATTAATCTAGCCTTTTTAGATATTAATCTACCTGGTCGGTCTGGACTTGAGTTTGCCGAAGAATTAAGAACGATTAATAAAGATGTAGATATTATCATGGTCACAGCATATCAAAGTTTCGATTATGCTAGGCAATCCATTAGAATTGGTGTTGTAGATTATTTAACAAAGCCAGTTATTGAGAGTGACTTACAAAAAGTATTAGCAAAATATCAGGACAATCAATCGTCTAATGATTATTCAAGTTTAATTTATCAAGCACTTTTATTTATCCATGAAAATTTTGCAGAAAAATTAACACTTTCAGAGATTGCACGAGAAGTGCACACAAACCCAACATATTTAAGTAGAAAATTTCATGAAGAAGTTGGTATGCCATTTTCGGAATACATTATTCATTATAGGATTCAGGCTGCTAAACGTTTCTTAACAAATAATCCAACCTGGAATATTTCAGATGTTGCGGAAAACTCAGGGTTTAATAGTCAGCATTACTTCAGTACATTATTCCGTAAAATAGAAGGAATTACACCGAAAGAGTATCGTGAGAAAGGAAAGTAAACATTGAATCAACGATCATTTAAAGAATATGTACAAGGCCCCGTTCAAATTGGGATGGGAATGGGAATTCTCTCTTTATTAGCACGCTGGGTGACAGGGTCAACAATTTTATCTTCCCCTGAATCAATGGTGAAATATGGCGTATTCGGTGGAATTGGGTATGCATTGATGGGAGCATTCGCTTTATTTGCTTTTAGTTTTATCGGAAAAAGAGTTAGAAGGGATTTTCCGGAAGGGTTATCGATCGGAGATTATTTAAAAACAAAATTACATCCACTTGGCTATTGGACTTTTGTACTCATATTAATTGTTACGAGTTTACATATTTTATTTATCCAAGGGATGGCAGCTTCTACACTATTTAGATTTTTATTTCATTTCCCTCTTTCTATTGAAATGCTTCTTTTTATTAGTTTTTGTGTTCTGTTTGCAGGATTTGGTGGTTTAAAAATGATTCATCATCTGGCAGCATTTAAAATCATTATTATGTTTGCAGCCGTCATACTGATTCCTTTATATTTTTTCGTCAAAGAAGGAATTCAGCCTGTATATGACGGAATTCGTCTTTATCACCCTTATATGTTAGTGATTAATCATTATGATATATGGAGCTTTCTAATTGCAGGTATGCTCGTAGGATTCGGTCAATTTTTCTTTGACCTGACATCTTGGCATCGATTATTTATGATCGAAATTAAAAAAGTACCATTAACTTTTTCATTAACCGGGCTGATATGGCTGATCTTCCCATTATCATTTACATCACTTTTTATCATTGTCATTTTCACGGGTGGTTTCACGGATATTCAATCAATTTTAGTGGGACTGGCTAATAAGATTACAACTCCATTCTTTTTTATCCTGTTCGTTTTATGTGCATTTAGTGCCATAACAACAACCTTTGGTGCAGGGCTTCATTCTCTAGTTAGTTTCATCGTAGTAAATGTAATTGGCCCATTTCGTAAATACTCAAATGAACAACAAAAACTAAGAATGGCATATTTACTATCTATTTGTATTGGCGTCATCATATACTTTGCTACAATCTTAAACTCCTCATCAATTGTAGAATTATTATTTTACTCAGGAAATATATACTCAGCTTTATTGGCACCAATTGTTTCAATTGTATTTAGTAAAGGCAAGCTTTCTAATATCATTCCATTCAGTACTGTTTTTGGTATCATTATTTCATTCATTTTTCTTCCGTTTGTAAGTGACTTTCAAAGTATATGGATTAGTGGTTTCGTGTCTTTTTTCATTGTAATGACCTATACAATTTCTAATTTTATTACCAAAGGAAAAGTTTATAACACAAATCATTAATCAGCCTTACAAATGAGTATGTTTTATGAAACGAAAAGAGCATCGGATTTCGATGCTCTTTTTTTACTACAGAAAAATTAATTTCCACCCTTGCTTGGTGGTGGGTTTTCATTTCCACCTTTGCTTGGCTCCTCATTTCCACCTTTACCTGGTTGCTCTGTTTCACCTTTACCTGGTTGTGGTTGTTCTGCTTCACCTTTTCCAGGTTGTTCAGTTTCACCCTTACCTGGTTGTTCAACTTGTCCGCCACCTTGGCCTTCGCCTTCACCAGTTTTGCCACCTTGGCCTTCACCTTCACCAGTTCCGCCGCCTGTACCGCCGCCTTCACCTGCTCCGCCTCCAGCACCACCGCCTTCACCTGCTCCACTACCAGCACCGCCGCCTTCACCTGCTCCGCCTCCAGCGCCACCGCCTTCACCTGCTCCGCCTCCAGCGCCGCCGCCTTCACCTGCTCCGCCTCCAGCGCCGCCGCCGCCTTCACCTGCTCCGCCTCCAGCACCGCTGCCGTTTCCTGCTCCACTACCAGCACCATTGCCTTCACCCGCTCCATTACCAGCGCCGCCACCAGCATTATATTTCACAACTGCATACGCATAAGAAATAGATTCAAATGTAGCTTTATCGACTGCTCCAGTTACCGGAAGTCCATGAGTTTTTTGGAAATATCTTACGCCTTTAACTGTTAAGCTATTATAATGACCAGTTATCTTACCTGAATAACTTCCAATCGATTTCAACATACCTTGTACTACGAAAACATCAGGTCCTTTTGATCCTTTTCCAAATGCAAAACCTGAAGTAGATAAACCAAGAACAAGCATAAGAGATAATAAAACTGTTCGAATGCTTTTTCCTCCAAAACGAATGAGCGATTGATTTTTATCATGAGCAATTTTTACTCCATCATATTTCTTCATTAGCTACACCATCCCTTAAAAATTAAGAATTTTTTAAACTACAAATTTTACTATTCCCTTTTCAAATTCAAAAATTCAACAATTATATTTCCAAAAAACAAATAAATTTCTTGAATAAATTAGGTCGGATATGACTGTTATTTCGGGGGCAATGCAAGTGAGATAAGAAGAATACAGTGATAGAAGTGTAAAAATCATTGAATACAAAAAGCCTAGTTCATTTACTGAACTAGGCAATAATGTTTTGTCTTTATATTAATCAGTTAACTGCTACATCCTCTAATACTCGAACAAATTCACCTTTGTTCACTGGGTATCCTGCTTGAGCAATTTTAACTTTTACAATTTTACCAATCATATCTTCAGTTCCTTTAAACACAACTTTAAGATAGTTATCAGTGTATCCGATAAGATATCCTTCATGACCGTCTTCAGTGTATGTTTCTTCTGGAATGACTTCAAGAACATCACCATCAAACATTGACGCGTATTCTTTAGCTAATTGGTTTGAAAGTTCGATTAAACGATGTACTCGTTCGTTTTTGACTTCTTCATCAACTTGATCTTCCATACGCGCAGCAGGCGTACCTGTACGTTTTGAATATGGGAATACATGAAGTTCAGAGAATTTATTATCTCTAATAAAGTTATAAGTTTCCATAAATTCTTCTTCAGTTTCACCCGGGAACCCAACAATTACGTCAGATGTAATTGAACAGTTTGGTAATACTTCTCGTAATTTCTCAATTCTTTCAGCAAACTGTGCCATCGTGTATTTACGACGCATACGTTTCAGTACTGTGTCAGACCCTGATTGTAATGGTACATGTAGATGTCTTACAACAATATTTGAATGGCGTAACACTTCAATTACCTCGTCAGTAATTTGGCTTGCTTCAATTGAAGAAATACGAACACGTTTTAAGCCATCAACAGCTTCTAAGTCTTTTAATAACATTGAAAGATTATAGTCCTTCATGTCTTGACCATATCCGCCTGTATGAATACCTGTTAATACGATTTCTTTATAACCAGATTCAACTAATTGAGTTGCTTGGCGAACAACTTCTTTTGGATCACGAGAACGCATTAAACCACGAGCCCAAGGGATGATACAAAAAGTACAGAAGTTGTTACAGCCTTCTTGAATTTTTAATGATGCACGTGTACGATCAGTGAAAGCTGGAACATCTAATTCCTCATAAACACGTGCTTTCATAATATTTCCTACACCGTTAATTGGTTGACGTTCAATACGATATTGCTCGATATAATCTAGCATTTTTGTTCGATCCTGTGTACCAACTACGATGTCGACACCAGGAATCGCCATGATCTCAGCTGGTGATGTTTGCGCGTAGCAACCAGTTACACAAATAACTGCATCTGGATTTTTACGCACGGCACGACGAATAACTTGTCGGCTCTTTTTATCACCTGTATTTGTCACTGTACAAGTATTAATTACATAAACATCGGCTTGGCTTTCATATTCCGTACGGTCATAACCTGCTGCTTTAAATAGCTGCCAAATTGCTTCTGTTTCATAATGATTAACTTTACAGCCTAATGTATGAAAAGCTACTTGTGGCATTTCTTCACCCCATTAATTCAAAATGATAGGAGGCAGCCGCTAATACATAAAATGGT
>Ga0102589_1000231_pt1 | contig 140743 bp, 139 predicted proteins | sample AraplaMF_Col_mLB_FD_76858 | JGI IMG/M metagenome (GOLD analysis project Ga0102589, IMG submission 76858) | Arabidopsis root microbial communities from the University of North Carolina, USA - plate scrape MF_Col_mLB | ecosystem: Host-associated > Plants > Roots > Endosphere | place: USA...
TTTCGATTGTTTGCTCTAATTCGCAATATTCTTCGAAAATCACCCGCTGCGCAAACCTTCTTTGCAAGGACATTTCGCGGGTGTGGTGATTGGATTTCCCGGTCAAAAACACTCCGCGAAGCGGACATAATGAGAGAGGAACGCTCAATGCGTGTCGGTTGCCCGAAGGAAATCAAGAATCATGAATATCGTGTCGGACTGACACCTGCATCCGTTCGTGAATATGTCGCCCATGGCCACGAGGTCTGGGTTGAGACCAAGGCGGGCGCCGGCATCGGTGCTGATGACGCGGCCTATGCGGCCGCTGGCGCAAAGATTGCCGCCTCGGCCAAGGAAATCTTCGAGAAGTGCGATATGATCGTCAAGGTCAAGGAGCCGCAACCCTCCGAGTGGGCGCAGCTTCGCGATGGCCAGATTCTCTACACCTATCTTCACCTCGCGCCCGACCCGGAACAGACCAAGGGTCTCCTTGCGTCCGGCGTCACCGCTGTTGCCTATGAGACGGTAACGGACGATCGGGGCGGTCTGCCCCTCCTTGCGCCGATGTCCGAGGTGGCCGGACGCCTGTCTATCCAGGCTGGCGCGACCGCCCTGCAGAAGGCCAATGGCGGGCTGGGTATCTTGCTCGGCGGCGTTCCCGGCGTGCTGCCGGCGAAGGTCGCTATTATTGGTGGCGGCGTCGTCGGCCTGCATGCCGCCAGGATGGCCGCGGGCCTCGGCGCCGATGTCAGCATCCTCGACAAGTCACTGCCGCGTCTCCGCCAGCTTGACGATATCTTCGGCGGTCGCGTCCATACGCGCTATTCCAGCATTCAGGCTCTGGAAGAAGAAGTTTTCGCGGCAGACCTCGTCATTGGGGCCGTGCTCATTCCGGGCGCCGCCGCGCCGAAGCTTGTGACCCGCGAAATGCTGTCGGGGATGAAGCGAGGCTCTGTCATCGTCGACGTTGCCATCGACCAGGGCGGCTGCTTCGAGACGTCGCATGCAACGACCCATTCCGAACCGACCTACGTTGTCGATGACGTGGTGCACTACTGCGTCGCCAACATGCCAGGCGCCGTGCCGGTCACCTCGGCACATGCCCTGAACAATGCAACGCTGGTTTATGGTCTGGCGCTGGCCGATCGCGGCCTGCGTGCGATTGCGGAAGATCGTCACCTCAGGAACGGTCTCAATATCCACAAGGGACGCGTCACCAATAAGCCGGTGGCCGAAGCGCTGGGCTACGAAGCCTATGCTCCGGAAAGCGTACTAAACGTGGCGTAATTCCCATCACGTTACGTGAGGCAGGCTGGTCGCATTCTCCTGCGACCAGCCATCATCTGTCTATACGGCATTGATAGCAGTTATTGCGTGCCGACCGCACATGCACGTAGGCAATCTCAGGCCGCTCGAGGAGCTGGGTGGCATAGGAGCGGATATCGGGTGTCAGAGTTACCGCGCCTGTGCCGTACACGATTCGGTTATCGGCATTGTAACCGCGCACGATGAAATCCGGGCTGGTCAGAACCGGCGGCAGGACCTCTTCTGCGGCATAGCGCTCGCAGGGCTCCTTGTGAAGAAAGACCGGACCGGTCTCAGCATAGGGCTGAAGCTCCGGAAACGGCCGGTAGGCGAAGACCAGCAATTCCTCGCCGGCATCGATATTCTTCAGGCAATGACGGCAGGGATGGCCAGGCCCGTCGGAGACCATCGTCTCGGGCAAGAAACCGTAGGCGTCTGTACCGCCGTTCCAGAGATTCTCGGCGTTGGCGGTGGGCATGGCGGAAAAGCGGATGTCGGTCATGGCGGATCTCCTTGCTGATTGCCAAGAGATGCGCCTTTATCGGGGTAGAAACCACCCGATTCCTGCCAGAGCCCTCGAGGGCTCCAGCTCCTGGCCGACTCACCAGTCCTTCTTGCTCAACTCCAGAAGCTCCTTGTCGCTGAGCGGCCGGACGATGCCCGAACCGGTGGAGACCGGTGAAAAGCCGAACATCTGGTAGAGCTGCAAAGCGCGCGGGTGATCAAGATCGTTGGTCGTCGTCGTCACCCGCTTCGGATTGAGCGTCCAGATCGCGTAGAGCGCCTGCAGCAGGAACCACTTTCCGATCCCCAGACCAAGCGCATGCTCGAACAGCCCGAAGTGGCTGAGCTCGATCGTGTCCTCATCCTCGACGAAGTACTCGTAGAAGCCAGCAGGCGCGCCGTTGACGTAGAGCACGCTGATATTGTTGCGTTTGTCGTGCAGCGACCTGGCCAAATCCTCGTCAAGCATCCGCAGCCGGTCCACCCACTGCCACCTGGCACCGACCTGACGGTAGAGATAGCGATAGAATGGCAGCGGAATGTCGGGAGCCCGCATGATCGCCGTCTGGATGTTGATCGGCACCGGAAGGCTTGCCTTCGGCGGTGCCGTCATTTCCAGGCGCGTAATATGGGCTTTTAGGGAAGAGGGGGGCTTCACCATCGTGTCAGGCTTTGACCGGTTCCGGTGGACCGGTGACAACAGGCGTGTCGTCCCGGCCACCCCATTCGCTCCAGGAACCATCGTAGAGCTTGTTGTCGGTATGGCCGAGGGATTCCAGCGCCAGCGTGATGATGGCTGCGGTGATGCCCGAACCGCAGGACGTGACCACGGGCTTCGACAGGTTTACGCCCGCCTCCTCGATCGTCTGCTTGAGTTCCGGCAGGGATTTGAAGCGGCCCTGGGTGGCGAAGACACCCGATGGCAGGTTTCGCGCGCCCGGCATGTGACCGGAGCGCATGCCAGCGCGCGGCTCAGGCTCGACCGCTGCAAAGCGGCCCGCGCTCCTGGCATCCGCTATCTGCAGCGCGCCGCTTGCAACGATATCCCGCATGGCATCGAGATTGACGACCCGCGAGGCGTCATAGGTGGGCTTGAAAACCTTTGGCTCGTGGCGCGGAACGGTTGCCTCAAGCGGCCGGCCCTCCGCTTTCCATCCGTCCAGTCCGCCATCAAGAACGTACACATTCCGTGCGCCCATCACGCGAAACAGCCACCACACACGCGGCGATGCGAACATCCCGATGCCATCATAGACGACGATATGATCGTTTTCCCCGATGCCGAGCTTGCCGACTTCGGTTGCGAAAAACTCTGGCGAGGGGATCGTGTGCGGCAGCAGTACGGAATGATCCGCGATCTTGTCCTGATCGAAGCGGATAGCGCCCGGGATATGGCCGGCGGCGTATTCGGCGTCGGCATCGCGCTTCTGCGCCGGCAGATAGAAGGACGCATCCAGGACCCGCAAATCCGGCTTGCCCAATTCCGCCTGCAGCCAATCGGCCGAAACGACGAAACGGCTCTTTTCTTCGCTCATTCTGCTCTCCCTGGGGCTTCAGGCTTCGTCGCCGGGAGCGCCGAAGCGAATACGGAAGCGACGGTTTTCCTTGCCCTTCTTTTCGATCTTGGCAATGTGAATCTGACCGACTTCCTGAGTTTCGGACACATGTGTGCCGCCGCAGGGCTGGCTGTCAATCGCAGAGTTTTCGCCGATGCAGACAAGGCTGACCCGACCGAGCCCGATCGGCGGACGGACGTTCTTGGATTTGACGATACCAGGGTTGGCAGCAAGCTCATCGTCGGTGATCCACTGCAGGTAGACCGGATAGTTCTGCCGCACCAGTTCCATGAGTTTTTCGGTGACGTCGTCCTTGTCGATCGTCTCGGTCATATCGAAGTCGACACGGCTCTCATCCTCGCCGACAGCTGCACCCGTGATCGGATAGGAGCAGACGACGGAGAGCAGGTGACAGGCGGTGTGCATCCGCATAAGCTTGTAGCGGCGCGGCCAGTCGACATGCAGTACCAGCTTCTCGCCGACGGCCGGCTGTTCCTGGCCCTCGAGCGGCACATGCACGACGATGTCCTTGGTCGCTCCATGCTTCGTCTGCCCAAGCGTGATCTTGCTGCCATCGGCGCGCTCGAGGAATCCCGTATCGCCCGGCTGGCCTCCCGATGTCGCATAGAAGCAGGTTTGATCCAGCTCAATGCCCCCGTCGTCGTGAACGGCGGTTACCACCGCCTCGCATGTCGAAAGATAGAAATCGTCACGATAGAGGGCATTGACGGGCATGGGGTCTCACGCTGCTGGTTCGTATGGGATCTGTATGTCTTGCGTCTTGGCGAGCCACGCCGGAACCGGCAGGCCCTTCGACGTCAGGAAATCGGGGTTGAAAAGCTTGGACTGGTAGCGGTTGCCGTAGTCGGCGAGGATTGTCACGATGGTATGGCCGGGACCGAGCTCCTTGGCAAGGCGTACTGCGCCGGCGATGTTGATTGCCGTCGATCCGCCCAGGCACAAGCCTTCATGCTCGACGAGATCGAAGACGTAGGGCAGGGCTTCCGCATCCGAAATGCTATAGGCGAAATCGGGCGTGAAGCCTTCAAGGTTCGCTGTGATCCGTCCCTGACCGATCCCTTCGGTGATCGAGGAACCCGACGCTTTCAATTCGCGGTTCTTGTAGAATTCGTAGAGCGCGGCTCCGTCGGGGTCGGCCAGGCCGATCTTGATGTCCTTGTTGAATGCCTTGAGGCCGGCGGCCACACCCGCAAGCGTCCCGCCAGAGCCGACGGAGCAGATAAAGCCGTCGACTTTGCCGTTGGTATCGTTCCAGATCTCGCTGGCCGTCGTTTCGATGTGCGCCTGCCGGTTGGCGACGTTGTCGAACTGGTTCGCCCAGATCGCGCCGTTGGGATCCGTCTTCGCCAGCTGTTCGGCCAGCCTTCCTGAGACCTTCACATAATTGTTCGGGTTTTTGTAGGGAACGGCGGGCACCTCGACGAGTTCGGCGCCGAGCAACTTCAGCGCATCCTTCTTTTCCTGGCTCTGCGTCTCCGGGATGACGATGACCGTCTTGTAGCCAAGCGCATTGGCAACGAGCGACAGGCCGATGCCGGTATTGCCCGCCGTTCCCTCGACGATGGTGCCGCCCGGCCGCAGGTGCCCGCGCCTCTCGGCATCTCTTATAATGTAGAGTGCGGCCCGATCCTTGACGGACTGGCCCGGATTCAGGAACTCCGCCTTGCCGAGGATTTCACACCCCGTCGCTTCAGAGGCAGCCTTCAGGCGGATAAGGGGCGTGTTGCCGATAGCACTGAGCGCAGAGGGGTGAATGGTCATGATTGAGCCTTCTTGTCTGAGCGGAAATTAGGTGCCGTTATGTCCCGTTACAACCGCTTCAAGGCAAGAAATTATCTTCCCGGCTTCGCCTTAGCCACGCAAAATTTTCCCGATACCCAGTTTTATGCGTCCTTCTTGATGCGGGAATAGGCGGCGAGGGCTCTTTCCCGGCCCTCTGAGTGGTCGACAATCGGCATCGGATAGGTCTTGCCAAGTTCAACGCCTGCTTTCTTAAGCACCTCTTTTGGCGCCTCGAACGGCTTATGGATATATTTCGACTCGAGCTTTTCGAGCTCCGGCACGAAGCGGCGGACATACTCCCCGTCGCCATCGAATTTTTCGCCTTGAAGGATGGGATTGAAGACACGGAAGAACGGTGATGCGTCCGCGCCCGAGCCAGCGACCCATTGCCAGTTCGCGGCGTTGGAGGCGGGGTCGGCATCAACCAGCGTATCGCGAAACCACTTTTCGCCTTTCCGCCAGTCGATCAACAGATGCTTGATGAGAAAGGACGCCACGATCATCCGTACGCGATTGTGCATCAAGCCGTGCTTCCACAGTTGCCGCATGCCGGCATCCACGATCGGGTAGCCGGTCATGCCGCGCGTCCAGGCTTTGAAGGACGTTTCATCATCGCGCCAGGCGAAAGCGTCGAAACTGCCGTTCCAGTTCTTTTCGTCGAGCTCTGGGAAATGGAACAGCAGATGATAGCAAAATTCCCGCCAGACGATTTCCTTGCGGAAACGGCTGATATCGTTCGACGCGATGTGGCGGGAAAGCCCCTTCGTGGCATGCCAGACCGTGGCAGGGGAAATTTCCCCAAGCGCCAGATGCGGTGAGAGCAGCGACGTGGCATCCCTTGCCGGGAAGTCCCTGCCTTCTTCATAACCCTTCAAGGCGCCATCGACGAAATCATCGAGTTTTTTCCGCGCCGCCTTCTCCCCAGGTGTCCAGACGTCGCCGAAATGTTTGGCCCAGTCTGGTTTGGTCGGCAGAAGCTTCCAGTCGGAAAGCGTCTCCGATTTTGGCCATGTCTTGGGCGCTTTCAGGCTCTTCGGCGCATCCGCCGGCGCGTGCGGCTCATCCCCGCCCTCGATCGCGCGCCAGAAGGGTGTATAGACGCGGTAAGGCCCGCCGGACTTTGTCTTCAGCCGGGAAGGCTCATGCAGGAGGTGGCCGGAAAAACTACGGACTGTCAGCCCTTCGTCCCGCAGCTTCTGCTTGAGCACCTTATCCTCGGCGATACCATCCGGATCATATCGTCTGTTCCAGAACACGGCATCAGCGTCTGTCATTGATACCAATTCGCGAAGCACCGTCTCCGCTTTGCCGCTCGCGAGAAGGAGGTGGCTGCCCTTTTTCTCGAGTGCGCCGCTCAGTTCCGTCAGCGAATGATGCAGCCACCATTCCTGCGCACCGCCGAGTGCTCCACCTGTTTTTTCGTGGATATACAGTGGGATGACGGGCCCGCCGTGCTCTAATGCGGCAAGGACGGCAAGATTGTCGGAAAGGCGCAGATCCTTGCGGAACCAGATGATAGCGGCGGCGGTTTTGCTTGACATAGGAGGTCCCGGTTCACTTCCGCTTGAACGAGTGTTGAACCGCTTTGTTCCGCAAATCCGTTACAATGGGAAGATGGGGAACACGGTTTATGGGTGGTTATTTTTTTGACCTTGAAACCGCTTGTGAAGGGAACCAACTGGAGGAGCCGGCGTTTGTCGCGGGTTAATTGAGCATGGAAGTACAATCAATGTTGCTGAACGACGTTAAGTGGGAAAAGCCTGTCACGATCTCTCTTGAAAATGGCGCCCCCCGGATTTTCAATGGCGTTTACGAAGCCTTCGATTTTCTTCAGCACGAATGGCCTCAACGCGGTGACAAGACACATGAACAAGCGCTTCGCCTGTGCCGTGCCTCACTGATGGGCGACGTGGCAGGAGAAATCGCGCGCACCGCTTTTATCGCCGCCAGCAGACAGGCGCGATGCCTCGTCGAAGAGCAGGCGAAAATCGCCTCCTGAGCCGATTTTTAGGATGATAGCGACAGGCCACCCGCTAAATCGGGTGGCCTTTTTGTTGGGCACAGGAAACGGGTTGTTTCACATCCGCAATATGGCATCTTGCGGTCGATAAAGTGCGTAGGCAACGATCATGACCATTCATTGCGGATATATTGTTTTCCCAACTGCGCTTGGCCACTGCGGACTTGCGTGGACGGAACGTGGTATCGCGCGGCTGCAATTGCCCGGATCAAATGCTGATGAAACGGAAAAACGCCTGCAGGCACGTCTGACGTCTGCCTCGATTGCCGTCCCGGAACCGCATACGCGCGACGTCATCGGAATGATTACGCGTTATTTCACTGGCGATGAGGTCGATTTCAGACCGATCGAACTTGATCTGTCCGGACAGGAGCGGTTCTTCCTCGATGTTTACGAGGTCGCGCGTCAGATTGGCTGGGGCGATACGACGACCTATGGCGGCATCGCGAAGACGCTTGGGTGCGGCATGGAAAGAGCGCGCGACGTCGGTCAGGCCATGGCGAAAAATCCGGTGCCGCTGATCATCCCCTGTCATCGGGTTCTCGCCGCCGGCGGCAGGCTTGGTGGCTTTTCCGCACCGGGAGGAACCGCTAGCAAATTGCGGATGCTCGATCTCGAAAAAGGCGGCCGTAGCCGCACGGATCAGGCGCAGGGGAACCTGTTTTGAAGCATTGACAGATCAGCACCGATGAATAGGTGTCTGATTCCTGCCCATTTCTCGTCAAATTGTCGCTAAATTGTCACAATACACGAGCGCCCACCAACATAAGGGCGAGACGTTTGAGAGTATCCGCGTTAATTCTATCCGTTGCCTTGTCTTTTACAGTCGTGGCATCGGCCTCTGCTGGCATGCTGAACCAGGCAGAAAAATACACCGGACTGCATGAGTCCAAGAACAATAAGAGCCTCAAAAATATTCTGGGCGCAAATCCGCGCAGCACCCCATGGTGCGGACTTTTCCTTCATGCTGTCGCCAGCAAGGCAGGGCGGCAGTCACCCAAGTCCTACGGGTTCGCCAAATCATGGACATCCTTCGGTTATGCCGTTCCGGTCAATCAGGCGAAGCCTGGTGATGTCGTGGTCATCCGCAATGGCCGTGGCTACCACGCTGGAATTCTCAAGAGCATGAGCGGCAAGACAGCCCAGATCCTCGGCGGTAATCAGTCCGGCCGCGTGCAGGTATCAAACTTCAATCGCAAGGCGATCGTCTCAGTCCGCCGATAGGCGGGTGGGAAACTTCGTTGGATAAAGGCGGGCTTTGACCCGCCTTTTCCATTTCTGGCTTAGGGCTGTTCACGCGTGCCGGGAGCTGCCTCGCGCTGGTCATCGTCTTCCAGATCGGTCGCAACGATAAACGCGTCCTCGTGCTGACGTGCTGCCTGTCGGCGCGCCCGCAAATTCATGCTCTCATCCGGATCGATCTCCGTGTCCTTGTCTTTCAGCTCGCTGTCGGTCTCGAAGCGGGCGACATCTTCATCGCTGATGTCCAGTGGCTCGGTTGCGGGCTTTTGCGGGTTGGTCATGGAGCAATCTCCTGTTGGTTTCTGGCTGACAAACGATCCGCGGGGAGGGACGGTTCCCTTTTGCTCGCAAATGCTCGGTCACGACAGGTTGACGCGGAACCAACTCTGCCCTTTCTTGTTTTTGAAGTGGCACAATCAAATCCGGTGCAACGCAACGAGGAGGTCCGTTATGAGCCATGACCGCGAAGCCGCAATCCGTGAAAGAGCACGGGCAATCTGGGAGAGGGAAGGGCGACCCGACGGACACCATGAAAGACACTGGAGTGAAGCCGAACGTGAAGTATCAGCCGCGGAGACCGGGAAGACGAAAAGCGCTGTGAAAAAGTCGGCGGCGCCAACGGAAAAAGCCGCAGCAAAAAAGGCGCCGGCAAAAAAATCTGCAGCCGCAAAAACCAAGTCCCCGGCGGTGAAGTCACTCGAGAACGAGCAGAAATCTGCGGCCAAGGGCAAAAACGAAGATGATCTGACCGAGAGCCTCGAAGAGACGTTTCCGGCAAGTGACCCGCCGGCGCTTACCAATGCGACCAACGCAACGAAACGGGCATCGAAGAAGAAGTGATCGTTTGACGGGCAGCTCCCGCTGGCAGCGACGTCCCTGAAGTCAGATTGTGCGAAGTGCAACTGCACTTCGCCTTTCCCACGGTGTTTTGCGAGGATTTGTCTGCCGGCGCGAATAACATCTGGGCTGCGCAACCACGTCTCAGCGGCCTGCTTCGGTCTCCTTCTTCATCCCCGTCTCATCGATTCCTCACGCTCACATAGGCGTGGCATAAAATCGATGCGAAAAATCCCACGAAGACCAGTGCCCAATACCCGACGATCCGATTGGAAACGTTGTGCCAACCTGCGAGCAAGGCCCTACAGGCAATCTTAGAAGGATTAATTTGAGAAGACGTACGTGGGTGATGTGACGTAATACAGATCGTCGTTGTGCGGCTCAGACCAGTCAGCAAAATACAGAGAGTAATCGGACTTCAAGATGAAGCACCTTTCGCATTTCGCGAAATATTTATCGGCTTCCGCCTTTGTTTCATCGAAGAACCGATCGAATAGCTCCATTGACATGGCGCGGGGCGGATGAGCTGTCAATGTCCTCGAAGCTCCTCGGAGAAATGCAGCTTCGGCTCCCTCAACATCAACCTTCATGAAATCGAACCGGACGCCCGGGCAGGCATCGTCCAATCTTTTCAAGGGAACATCTTGCGATATCGGCGTCTCCCCAAAAATGGGCGCGAAAAGTTCGACGGTTCTCGGCTCGATCGTGCTTCCCTGATTATGCGTTTGGGACACCCAGATTGGAATAGATCCATCTCCATCACCGAGCGCGCAGCCATAACCAGTAAACCGAGGGTCCTTTATGGCTTCTATTCTTGCGTACAGGGACGGAACAGCCTCAAAAGCGTGCACATGCGAGGCCCCCGCATCCAGTAATTCTGCAATGGTTATTCCGATGTTACAACCCGCATCAAGGGCAACATCCCCCGGCCTGACAAACTTTTGGAAGATGAATCGGTCGATGTCGGCTTGCGGATGGGGCGAACTTAGAAAATGGCGAGCGAAGTAGTTTCGCTCATGCCTGTTCCTCAAGTCCAATGGCACCTTTAAGCCAGCAATTTCGATTGAGGCTCCCCGGGCATCGTGGCTAACCAGCTCAGCCAAGCCGAACTGTTTTGAGACAGGCGCAGGTTGGGCCGCCGCGGGCTCGGGCTGTGGTTGGCTAATCACCGCATTTTCGATTTTCTTACGCCAGAAACTCAACATGGATATCCAATCTCTCTAATATTCATATGACCGATATCTGAATATTCTGACTATCTCAACCGGCGTACGCCGCTGGCCAAGCGATGGGCGCGATCTCGGCAAGAAGTTCGTCGATGGTCGGTTGTTCGCGCTGCGCCTGCTGCACCTTGGCCAATTCGCCATAGGCGTAAAGGGAGAGTTTATCGCGCTATGCGACAAAGGCCGGCGCTTCCGCCGCCAAGTCCGGCTTTATCGATGCTGTGTGACAGGCAGGCGTTGTTTTTAAACATCTTTTCACCTTATGCGTTTACCCGCCTGGAGACGAAATGTAGCCAAAAAGTATCGGAACCAGCAAGAATGGGACTAGGTAAGAGCGCCGCTGAAATCAGTCGCAAGCCGTACAGACTGATTTTTCTTGATGCTTTAGCGGTACGTTACTTTTCTCTCCTTAAGAAAAGTGGCTCCCCGGGCCGGTGCGGGATCCAACTGGTTTGCATCGATATACTTTATGAAAATCAATTAGTTATGATGGTATCGCGGAGTGGTGCGGTCATCTTGTAGTCATTTATGTATCTAAATTGTAACCCGATTGTCTCCTATACGATACTTGAAAGCAAACCACCGACTCTTATTGAAGCTTAAGTTTTTTTAATGAATTGCACCATTCTTCTCGACGCCCACCGAAGTGGCCTTGCACTCCCTCATGCCAGTCACCCTTATCGGCAACATCGGCCACCAAAACTCGCGGCCTTCGACCTAATTCCTCTATAGCTTTCTTGTCCCCATTCATGATCACAAGCCGAGAGGTTGGGTATGCTTTGATTAATGCCTCGAATATCACGCAATATATGTCGGAATCTGTTGAAACTTTTACCATGTGAGATGGCAACGCATCATGTAACCCGGCGCGGTTCAAAAAGAAAATTGGGCGTTTCGCAGCAAGGATGGAAAGGTGCATTCTCTCACCCAAAAAGCGGTACTTCGAGACCACTTCAGGTATTTTATCTTTCCAATCGTCGGCTATTCGATCGTCGCAATCACGCGGGAAAGCATGGTGTAGCAGGATACCAGTCTTCATGTGCATTATGCTATCTGCGCCACCCGCAAGTTCAACATGCTCAACTTGCTTTTCAAAATCGTTCCCAATTAAATCGAAATGAGATCCGATCAAGGGCGGAATGGCCGAAAGAGGTGTAATCATCCAGTCAAGGAGACCAGTCTGTTGCAAACCATATGTTTGCCGCAAATTGTACGCCATTTCGCAGTTCGTCCCCAAGGACGCCATGAAATCTATCTTTTTACGAAATGGCCAAATCACCTAACATCTCCTAAAGTGCTAACTGCCCAAACCGTAAGCTAGGGCGTCTGTGCATTTCGTCAGGCTTCAGTTCGTAGCCTCCTGATAGGGCACAGCTATTCTCATATTCTTAATAATTATCCTTCCGAGGAACGAATTCCATAACCTATCGCCGTTTTAGGCCCCCGACCCAAAGACTGGTCAACTCATGCCAAAACCTTGGGTCATGTGCCGATGCCGGTTTTAGTCTAGTGCATCTCCAAGGCGGTGTTCATCGTATTCATTATGGCCGCTGTTTCTGCTGGGTTAACTCACCGCAACCTGGGCTTCAAGTTTGCCGTTGTAAACATTCATACGTTGCGGCGAGCTGTTTTCCACAGGCGTAGTTTTCTGTGGATTTCATTTTACAATCAGATATTGAGGTCACTGGAAGCATTAGGTTCTTTCAGGCCTCATTTTACATTTTACGCGTACCCACAAACCTGAATCGTTGAGAATGCGATGGGATTTGTAATTAGGTTACCTGGCTGAGCGCATCGCTATGTCTTCGTTTTCAAATCGCTCATTATCTGCTGCATCGCTTTTCGCGCGCTGGCTGCGGCTTCGGCTTTTGCTTTTTTCTGAAGGTCCTCTTCAAGGATCGAAATTATAATTGTCTTCACCACCGGGAAATAAGCCTTACATGTGTCTTCGTCCAACTCGTGGACGCCTTTGCTAAGTATCGAATAGACTTGCTTGAACTCTAGGGCGGTCTCCGGCAGGACGCTGGAAAGAGCCTCGACTTTTTCAAGCATTCTGAGGCTATCGAAATTTTCGATCGGCCCATTCTTTCCAGAGAACTGATGATAATGGTCAAAAATTAGCTTTTCGAAAATTCGACGAAGATAAACGAAGGCACCTATACCGATACCGTGGCTTGCAAGGCCGCCCGCTCGCCGAAGATCTGAAAAGTGCTGTTTCGCCAGCACCTTGCGATATTTTTCTAAATCCGCACCTGAAATGTCTTCCAGCGATGGCATCTGCCCTACTTTTTGTAAGTTACCATCTCTCAGATCGAAGTAAAAACTGTAGCCGTGATCGTTGTCCCTTTGACACCAAAACTTCATTGTCTGCTGCCAAGTTTCCAAAGAGGGATCTCTTTTTTTTGCCAATTTAGGGATTTGCCAGTATTGGAATACAATTCAAATATATCATCGCGGCCTTCGCGCTTAAAAGTGCTCTGGCGGCCGCACATTACGCAGTGAGCGTCGTGGGTGTGGCTGCCGAATAATATGTCATACAGAACCTTATGCGAATCCAGATTGCCTTCGACTACTTTGACGCAAGAGTAGAGGCTTTTTTCCCAAATGAGTTCTGTAGAAATTTGGCTATCTTGCTCATTTCCAAAGTCTTCGTACTCTTCCATCTTGCCCCCTCATCGCATGGTTAATTATGTTAGATTATCTGGATTTTTTTCAAGAGATCTTGTCGGCGGAACAGCTCTGGACCATCACCATAAGTCGGTCGTCCAACCTCATGGCTCATGAAATCCGCTTGCATCCGGTCGGACGCTCCTGCGTTCTCGATGCGATCCTGAAATGTGTGGCGCAGCGAGTATACGGTATGGCTCTTGGTAGGACGCAACCCAGCATTCACATGAACTTGTTGATGTTCGCGGAGGCGCTGTCAGATTTGTCCTGGTAGAGGGGAAAGCCTTTCGGATGCCGCTGCATTGCCTTCAGCGCGACGCCGACGAGCGGGACTCGACGAACGGAGTAATCAGTCTTGTTTCGATGATCATCACGCTCTGCGACTTCAATATGTGGAACTTCTCCATATAGGTGAATATCCTCAAGCCGCAGATTGCAGACCTCTGTGAGGCGCATGCCGGTCTCAATCATGACGTGGATGATTGCTTGGCCCTCATCGTTCAATCCATCTAACGCGCCTTCTGCCAGGATCTTGTCTTTAATCCATGCAACAGGGAAGGGTGGTCGTTTGCCCAGCTTCGTCGCGTTCGTCTCCTTGATCCGGAGCTTCTCCCATGGCTTGTGGAACTCTGTCTGAAGCACGTCATCAATGACCGTCAGCATACCGGCAATGTCGGTAATGCTGCGATTGGCGCTGTAGGCCTTAAGCTTTTCAGTTTTGATTTTCTGCACCCACCAGTCCCTAAAGCGGATCGTGTCTGCGCGGCGGATCGCTGAGAGCTCAGTATCGCCCAATACGTCTCTAGCGTAAGCGCAGCGCGCGTTCCCGTGAAACCCTGTGCTTGCGCAACTGGTTCGGCGACATGCCGGTCAGGCCTGCTTCATTGTGCTGAGTATAGAGCCTCCACACGTCGCTGATGCGCGGATTTGGCTCTGGTGCCGTCCCGAGTACGCCGTCTGCGATGGTCGTTGAAATGTCGAAGTTTTGTTCAGCTATTCTGAAGCGGCGCTCCAGCTCGACGATATCGATCTGAGATACGTCGCCGACAGGCTTGTAGGTGAAGCCGAGGGATTGCGCAGCTCGCACGGCTGCCTCGTATTCTTCAATCGCTCCGATCGCACCTTTTCCCTGAACCAGAGCGCGCCAATAGGCTTCGGAAGCGTTGTGAATGGATTCGGCTCGCTCAAGCGCCTCTTTATGATTTTTAGTTTTGAGACTTTTTTTACATGGGCGCGCTTATCGAGGTCCGAAACCTCGGTAGGGGCACGCCGATAATACCGATAGATACCGCTCGACGGATCTCTTAGAACATATTTTGAAACATCTTCTGACTTCATTCGTTTACCCGCCTGTAGACGGAAATGTAGCCAAAAAGTATCCGAAATAGCAAGAATAGGAGTTGCTACGCGCAGCGCTGAGTTATAAGCAATTGTATTTGCTTGGTTCTTTAGCGGTACGTTACTTTTCTCTCCTTGAGAAAAATGGCTCCCCGGGCCGGATTCGAACCGGCGACCTGTCGATTAACAGTCGAATGCTCTACCGCTGAGCTACCAGGGAACGTGCGCTGCTTGGCGCGGTGTGAGCGGGGTAATACAAATGCTTTTCCGATTTGCCAAGCGGTTTTTTCAAAAAAAACGCATTGCCCTTGTTTTATCTGTGCAGAGTCCCGATTTTCCGGGCTTCTGGACGAAGAAAAAATTATCCACAGGCCAGATGAAAAGGGCAGGATGGAATGAAATTCGGTATCGACCACAAAACGGGTCGCCTCAATGTAGGAAAATGGAGCCTCGCCATGCCGCGGTCACGGGTCGGCAGGATCGCGACGGGTTCGGCTTTGATTGTCGGCGGGACTTTGGGTTTCCTGCCCATTCTTGGCTTCTGGATGATACCGCTTGGTCTCGTGGTGCTGTCCCACGATCTGCCGGCAGTTCGGCGGCGGCGTCGGCGTCTTGCGGTTTGGTGGGCCTACCGCCAGAACCGCCGCAGCAACCGCAAGGAGGGCCAGCAGTAGGCTTCAGGCGCCGATGGAGCTGCTGAGGCCCTGGCCGGCCCAGAACGCGGCATAGGCGAGGGCTGCGAAGTAAACGGTGGTCAAGCCGAGGAAGAGGTAACCGCCAAGCACCGTGACACCATCCCTTTGAATCATCCCGGCCGAAAAGAGCAGGATCGCAACACCCGGCAGGGTGTTGGAGAACGGAATGAAGCCGAGTGGCATCATCAGCAGGACGCCAGCGGTCATCAGCGCAAGGCCGTTGATCCTGTTGGCGATCGCACCTGTCGTCAGCGCCGGAAGGCGCGGCCGGATGAAGCCATCGAGCTTGGAAACGATGCTGACGCCCTTCTGCAGGGCGGGGATAAGCTTTGCGGTTTCAATCTGCCGATCGAGGATCTTTTTCGGCAACCATGGAAGGCGGTTCAGTGTGATTGCGAGGCTGACGAGGATGATCGCTGCGCCAAACACAGTGCTGACGCCGGGAATCGAAACCGGAATAAGAAAGGGCAGGGACGCGATGGCGCAGATCAGCAGCAGCCCCTGTTCACCGATCGCTTCCATCAGCTCGCGCAACGTGATCGTCTGACCTTTCAGTTTTCCGATCAATTTTTCCAGCGTCGTGCTAAGCTTTTCAGACGTGTCAGAGAATGCGAATTCGTTCGTCATACGGCGTCCCGGAAGTTGTTTTAACTCCGGGCTTGATAACATTCATCGGGCCGAGTGCCTATCACCGATAGAAATCAGCCCTTTCACATTTGGTCGAGCGGTTCGGCGCTTTTCAGTGCGAAACCCAGTTGCTGTAGGCGCCCGCAAGCAGAACCACCAGCAAAATCACAAGAATGAACGGATTGATCGATGTAACGAAGTTGACATAGTCCATAATGACTTCCTCCTCTTCCTCCACGTTTCATTCTACAGCAAAAAGGCGAGCAAATCTACCGCAGGGTGAAATTTCGCAATGCAGCAACCAAAATCTGGTATCGTCTCGTAGGAGGCGTCTCCGCGACTTTTTGCGATGCAAAATAAATCTTCCAACATTTGCCATTCTCCTGCGATGTCTCTAATTCTCTCGTTCGGGTCGGATATTTATCGCCGATGGCAAGCACCTCCAGACCCGGCAAATCACCAGGGCGTGCTTCACCTCCTGGATCAAATCCCAACACGCTTCCCCGGGGACATGACATGCTGAAAAACATCTACGCCTGGACGATGGCGCTGGCCGCGCGCAAAACCGCAGTCTGGTGGCTGGCGATCGTCGCCTTCGTGGAAAGCTCCGTCTTCGTCGTCCCGGCAGATGTGCTTTTTCTGCCCATGGTGCTGGCGAAGCCCAGGAAGGCGATGTTATACGCGCTGGTGGCCACAGTTGCATCCGTACTGGGCGGCATTGCCGGTTGGTTCCTGGGGCATTACGCCTTTGAGAGCCTCGCCCGCCCCATTCTCGAATTTTACGGCAAGCTCGACAGTTTCGAGCATCTGAAGAGCTCGGTGGATTACGAGACGATTATTCTCCTGTTGGTGACATCGGGGCTCGCGCATCTGCCGCCGATCAAGGTCGTCACCATCCTTTCCGGCGCCGCCAATATCAGCCTTGGCCTCTTCATCCTGTCAGCCGTCGTCACCCGGGGCGCGCGCTTCTTCATCCTTGCCGGCCTGCTGCAACGATACGGGGAATCGGTCCGCCACTTCATCGAAAAACGTCTCGGCGTCATTACGGCGGCGGCCGCCGCCGCGCTCCTGGCTGTCTATGCCGTCTACGTTTTCGTGCGCTGATCCGTAATGCGGGCAATACTCTAACAATACTGTCGCAGAACTTTCAGCCTGCTGTCAGAATCCATCGGTACCGGTTCCTTGTTCAATCAGGGAAACCGTTCAGTCATGCGGAAATTTTGGAAGTGCTCGTTTTGGGGCATGGGTTTTGTTGTCCTCGCGACAGGCGGTTACCTCTACGCCATCCAGCTCCTCGGCAATTTTCACGAGGTCGTTTCGGGTCAGTTTTTCCGCTCCAATCAGCCGACCGCCGAGCAACTGACGCGCTACACCGAAGATTATGGGATAAAGACCGTGATCAATCTGCGTGGCCCCAACGAAGGTGAAAGCTGGTATCGCGACGAACTGGAAACCTCGAAGAAGCTTGGCTTGAACCATATTGATTTTGGCATGTCGGCCAGCCGCGAGCTCACCATGAGCCAGGTCAATCAGCTCGTCGCAATCATGCGCGACGCGCCAAAACCCATTCTCATCCATTGCAAATCGGGTGCGGACAGAACCGGCCTGGCCACCGCGCTCTACCTCAGCCGCATTGCCCGGCTGGGTGAAGAGGCGGCAGAAAGCCAGCTGTCCATTCGTTACGGGCATGTCGGCATCCCCTATCTCTCCGCGGCCTACGCCATGGACCGCACCTGGGAAAATGCCGAGGAAATGCCTCTTATCGACGACCTGACAATCGCCTCCAACGAGTTCTAGAGCGCTTTCTCAGGAAACCCCATTACCCGAAATTCCCCATCATTGTTTTTACAAGGTCTAGACGAACAACGGCCTATTTACTTTTGCCGGGCGTGTCCGAGACCGGGATTCGTCCCGGCCTTGCTCGGAAGAAATATATCGCCGATCCGGCTAAAATGTCCCGGTACTCTTCGTCCGCGTCCGCGTAGGCACATCTTGCGTCTCCCACGCGACGTGACGCGGGCGGTCGCAATTCACCTATTATATTAGCGACTTACGCGATTCCGAATTGAAGTTGACTCTATATGTCATCTTTTATAGAGCATCTCTGTTTCAACATTCGGATCGCATCATGACCCACAAAATATTTCTTGCCGGCCTTGCCGCATCTCTATTTTCAGCCTTCTTGATCGTGCCTTCCGCCGAAGCGGCGGAAAAGACCATCACGGATGTCATCGGCCGTCAGGTCAAGGTTGATCTTCCTGCAAAACGTGTCGTTCTTGGCTTCTATTTCGAAGACTACATGGCTGTTGGCGGTGAGAAGGCCTATGATTCCGTCGTTGGGATTTCGCGCGAGGCCTGGGAGGGCTGGGTGCCCGCCAACTGGAAAATGCATCTTGCCCACCGCGCTTCCCTTGCCGATATTGCCGATGTAGGCGAAGTCGAGGCACAGACCTTCTCCGTCGAGAAAGTTCTCAGCCTCAATCCCGATCTCGTGATCCTGGCGGACTGGCAATACAAGGCGCTTGGCCTCGATGCCGACCGTCTGGAAGAAAAGGGCATTCCGGTCGTCGTGGTCGACTACAACGCGCAGACGGTCGAGCGGCATGTCGCCTCCACGCGGCTTTTTGGCGAGCTGACCGGGCAGGAACAGCGCGGCAACGAAATCGCGGAATTTTATTCCGGTTCGCTGAAGGACGTCGCCGATCGCGTTGCGAAGTCCGGCAAACCGAAGCCAAAGGTCTATGTCGAGTTCGGCAATAAGGGCCCGGCCGAATATTCCTTCACCTACGGCAAGAACATGTGGGGCGCCATGTCCACCGCCGCTGGCGGCGACAACATCGCGGCGCCATTCGTCGAATGGTGGGGACCGATCAATCCGGAACAGGTTCTGGCTTCCAAACCGGACGCGATTTTTATTGCCGGTCGTGAGAACAACAAGAACCCGGCTGCCCTGCCGATGGGGCAGGCGGTGGAGGCCGCAGATGCCCGTGAGAAGCTGAAAGCCTTTGAGACCCGTCAGGGCTGGAGCGAATTGCCGGCCATCAAGAACGGCCAGCTTTTCGGCGTCTACCAGGGCGCGTCGCGCACGCTCTCTGATTTCGCGATGGTCCAATACATCGCCAAGCAGCTTTATCCCGAGCAGTTCAAGGACATCGATCCGATCGCAAACTATCTCGGCTATTACAAGAAATACCTGCCTGTGACGCCCGAGGGCACCTTCGCCATCGCCGTCAAGGATTGATCGCTCCCTACTGCTGCGTCGAGGGCGCCTGGTCTTCATGCGCAGCCGGGCTATTGCGGACGCCGCGTCGTGGCGTTCGCTCAATACGATCCGTTACAAGCAGGTTCTTCATGACAATTGCCGCCCGTTATGCCGAGGCGATCGGCGCCCATCGGCTGCGCGAACGTCGCCGCTGGCGCGTCGTATCCATTTTTTTCCTCATGGTGGTCGTCAGTCTTGTTCTCGATATCGCCACTGGTCCATCGTTGCTCTCCCCGGCCGAAGTGGTGCGTTCGCTGACGGGTCTTGGCGAACGGGCGGCGATGACCGATTCCATCGTGCGGGGCCTGCGCCTTCCCATGGCGTTGATGGCGCTTGCCGTTGGAGCAGCACTCGGCGCGGGCGGCGCGCAGATGCAGACATTGCTGAATAACCCGATGGCCAGCCCCTATACGCTCGGAATGGCTGCGGCCGCCGGTTTCGGCGCGGCGCTTGTGCTGGCGCTCGGCGGGCTCGGACTGGATGCCATGATCGCCGTTCCCCTTGGCGCTTTCGTTTTTTCCATGCTGGCGGCGCTGTTCCTCTATCTGCTCGCATCCATGCGCCAGATGAGCGCTGAAACCATCATCCTGGGCGGCATTGCTCTTCTCTTCCTGTTTCAGTCGCTTCTCTCGCTTATCCAGTTCCTGTCGTCGCCGGAATTGTCGCAGCAGATTCTGTTCTGGCTTTTCGGCAGCCTCACCAAGGCAACCTGGCCGACGCTCGCGCTGACGGCATTCGTGACGGCGCTCTGCTGCGCGCTGTTGATGGCCGACTGCTGGAAATTGACGGCATTGAGAATGGGGGAAATGCGGGCGACAAGCCTTGGCATCAACGTCCGACGGCTGCGCATGAAGGTTCTCGTCATCGTTGCTGTCATGACTGCGACGGCCACGAGTTTTGTCGGCGTCATCGGTTTTGTCGGGCTTGTGGCCCCGCACATTGCCCGCATGAAGGTTGGAGAGGACCAGCGCTTCTTCCTGCCCATGTCAGTGCTCAGCGGCGCGCTGATGCTGTCGGCCGCGTCCATTCTCTCGAAGTCCATCATTCCGGGCGCGCTGTTTCCCGTCGGGATCGTCACGGCCATCGTCGGCGTGCCGTTTCTTCTGTGGCTCATCTTCAGTCCGAAGAGGCGTGGCCGATGATGGTTCTGGACGGTATCTGCGTCGATCGTGGCGATGTTTCAATCGTGAAAGATCTCTCAGCCCGCCTTGATGCCGGGCGGATCCACGCCGTCATCGGCCCGAACGGAACAGGCAAGACGACCCTGTTGCGGGCGATCTTCGGAGACCTGCCGCTTGCCGCCGGCTCGATCAGTCTTGGAAGTCGTCAACGGATCGCCAGAGCGAGGGCAGGGCGAGGTGCAGGCAACTGGCAGGACAATTTTGCCTATATGCCGCAGGATACAGGGGCGGATATCGCCCTCAGTGTCCTGGAGGTCGTGGCGCTCGGCCGCTTTCAACGACTTTCCCTGCATATCGACGATGAGACACTCGACCTTGCCATGACCCGTCTGCATCAGGCCGGTATTGCTCACCTGGCGGACCGGGACATCGCGACGTTAAGCGGCGGACAGCGGCAGATGGTGCTTTTCGCCCAGGTTCTCATGCGTCAGGCGCAGGCGGTGCTGCTGGATGAGCCGGTAAGTGCGCTCGATCTGAAACACCAGGTGGCTTTGCTCGATCTGGTCCGGCGGGAAACCCGAGCCAACGGCTGGGTAACGCTGGTTGTGCTGCACGATCTCAATCTTGCCTGCCAATATGCGGATAACCTCCTCGTTATCGCAAATGGCACGCTCAAGGCCGCAGGCGCACCACGTGACATCGTCACGCCGGCGCTGATTTCAGACACCTACGACCTTGCCGTTGAGGTGCTGCGGGACCGGCACGGCAACCCCGTCATTCAGCCTGCGGGCGGTTCGCCGCCAGACCGTTTCGAAACTTCCGAAGGAGTAATTGCATGAGCAGATTTTTATTGACGCTTGCCACGATACTGGCTGTCACTCTTCCTGTTGCAACTGCCGTCGCTGCCGAGCACAGGGTCCTGATGCTCAACTATGGCAAGGAGGGTGGCATGGTTTTCGAGCCTTCCTATGTCAAGGCGGAGCCGGGCGATACGATCACATTCGTGCCTGAGAATTCGAGCCACTACGTCCAGTCCTATGCTGTTCCCGAAGGCGTGACGCCATGGAAAAGCAAGCTAGATGAAGCCTTTAGCGTGACCGTCGATCAGGAAGGCGTCTATCTCTATTATTGCCCGCCGCATTTGATGATGGCGATGATCGGCGTCATCCAGGTCGGCAAACCTGCCAATCTCGAAACGGTCAAGCAGAAAGCCGAGAAGCTCCGGCCCAAACTGGTCATGAAGGTCGAGAGGCTCGACGCGGCGCTCTCGCAGGTAACGCCGGCCCAGTAATCCACAAAAATCCAAACGCCCACCCTCGCATGGCCGTCTCGACGGCACGCATTTTTGAACCCCAAACAAAGGAATAAGCCATGGCCAGCAAGCCCATCGAAGCGACGCTGAACGATCTCCTCAACGGCGAATTACGTGCCCACCACGCCTATCTTCAAACGGCCGCATGGGCGGCGGAACGCAACCTCGACGGTTGCTATAAATTTCTGATTGGTCACGCCGCCGAAGAACTCGAGCATATGCATCGCATCTTCACGTTCCTCAACGATCTCGGCGCAAAGGTCACGTTCGCGGAACTACCCGCACCGCAGGTGACTGCAAATGACATCAAGGGTCTTTTCACGATCGTCACCGAACATGAATCCCGCGTCACCGCAGCCATCAACGCTGCCGTCGATCTCGCCCGGGCGGAAAAAGACCACGCGACGACGTCATTCCTGCAATGGTTCGTCGATGAGCAGCATGAGGAAGACAGCCTATGCCGCACGATTCTTGGAAAGATCGAGCTGATCGGCAACGGCCCCAATGCCGACTACCTTATCGACCGGGAAATTGGACATCTGGCAGAGAAGGGCTGATTGCTACCACGGATTTGTCAGCACTTCCTGAGCCACAAGAATGCGGCTCGGGAAGTGCCGATTTAGTTTTACTCCCGCTCCATATCGGGCGTCCACCCGCGCGTATATCCCCTTCCCATCAGGGCGACGGCAAGCGAAAGCTGATCCTGCAGATGTTCGATTTCACCAAGAAGGGCTTCGACAGCCGCCTTTGCATTGCCGTCATGACATTGGATGACGTATCCCGCGATGTCGTCAGGCTGGATGGGGGTGATTTTTTCCGCGTCGGACATGGGTGGCGACCTCTCTTTTGTTCACTAAATGTTCTAATTTTAGCGGAGAGTCAATAAGCCAATATCGGCCATCCCAGGTCGGCGCCGTTGGCGGTAATGAAACAACGATTTCAGAAATCGGCCACGAGCGCGTCTAGTGAACCGAGGGTTCCTCGCCATCGAGAAAGCTGCGGATGCCATCTTTCTCGAAGGTGGCCAGAAACTCCTCCCACGCGTCCTTGTCGGTCGCGAAGGGCTCGTCCCAGGTGGTGACATCGTCGTGCTCGCTGATCACCTCCAGCGTCCAGTCCTGCTGGGTGCCGGCGGGCCGGTAAATATCGACGAGAACGGTGACCCCATCATCCTCGAACTCGCCCGAGAACTCCGAGTGCTCAATTTTCGGTTTTTTGGCCATTTCCGCACACCTGCTTCTCAAGGCTTGGACAAAGATTAACCCCGAACGGGTCTTTTCACGCGGCGAGGAGCGATGTTGCAGACCGCTGAAACAAATATAGCCAGCTCTGGGGGAACTGGCTATCTATCTGATTTTAATGGTCGGAGCGGCGGGATTCGAACCCACGACCCCTTGACCCCCAGTCAAGTGCGCTACCGGGCTGCGCTACGCTCCGAACCTGAAAGCCGTTTATATAGAAGCCTCTTGGGGCGCAAGCGGAAAATGGCCTTTTCATAAAAAAACAAAAAGAAGGTGTGGACGCCAAGTGAGCCCGCCGCAGGCGGGGGCGGACTGGACGAGCTTTGCGGCGAGGAGACAACCGTCAAACCCCGGACATATCCCCGTTCCATCATGGCCGGAACAAGCCGCTCCATCGGGCGTTGAATGGCAGCCGATTTAAAACTCAGGGAGACAAACTATGTCCGAACTCGTCGTTATTGGTTTTGATGGTACGGAAGTCGCCGATCAGGTGCTTCTGAAGCTTGCTGGCCTCAAAAAGGAATATCTGGTCGATCTCGAAGATGCCGTGGTTGTCGTTCGCGATGAGAATGGCAAGGTGCACCTGAAACAGAGCGTCAACCTCACCGCCATCGGCGCAAGTTCCGGCTTTCTGTCCGGCGGCCTCTGGGGCGGCCTCGTTGGGCTGCTCTTCCTCAACCCGCTCGCCGGCTTTGCCATTGGCGGCGCGATTGGCGCGGGCACGGGCGCGCTAGCGGGCTCGCTTACGGATTTCGGGATCGATGATGACTTCATCAAGTCGCTTGGCGAGACCATACCGAACAGTTCTTCCGCCCTGTTCGTGCTGATCCGTAAGGTGCAGGCGGAGAAGGTGCTTGCCGAGTTCGAGGGCCTCCGCGGCCGCGTTATCAAGACATCCCTGTCGCCAGCGCAGGAGGCGGAACTTCAAAAAGCGCTTTCCGGTAACGCGGCCTCGGCCGTCCCTGCCGCAACGCCCGCAATATGACGCAGGCGTAGATCGACGTGCTGCGGCGCCTTATGCCGCAGCATCACTCTTCCCGGCCGCTCAAACGGTCAGGGTGCCATTCTTCGCCTGCGGCCAGGTGAGATAATAATAGCGGCTGCCGACACTGCCGAAAAACGCATTGTCGCCGGAGGCGGCGTCGACATAGGCGCCACTTCCGCTTTTGACGTAGGTCGAACCGTCGCGCTGCAGATGGTCCTTTAAAAACGTGCTCCAGCCTTCAGTCGGAATTTCCGTGGTGGGTTTGGACACGGTTTTCGGGTCAGCGCTGACGTCCCAGGCCGCGATTTTCGCGCCTGCGGCGGGATCGGATACCGTCAGCGTTCCCCCTTCCAGTGCCTCCAGCATCGCCTTGGCCTGCGTTGATTTATCCGGGTCCTTGATAAGGCCTTCCAGCATCGTCTTCAGCGCTGTCATGAAGTCTGACTTGTTGATGTCGCCGGATACGGGTTGTGCCGTTGCGTCGTCGGTCTTGTCCTGGTCCGATGAGTGCGCGTATTGCGCAAGCAGCTGGGTGAGGCGGGTATTGGTGGATGACGGGGACGTGTCCAGCCCATAGGCGCCGAGGAGCGTGGTCCGTGCAGACGAAGTCGTGGCGGCGGCGCTGTCCTCCTGATCCTTGATGGCCTTGAGGGCGAGTCTGGTGGCGGTCAGGCGTGTGGAAAGGTCGACGGAGGAGACCATTGCGCGGATGTATCCTTGATCGGGCGATACGGATCATGCGTATCGGGCCGGCTCTGCGGGCATCGATCCCGCCTTTCGTCTTCTCTCATAAGAAGACCGGGTGCATCCACGCCGGCTTTGACGTGGAATGCACCCGGTCTTAATCGCCGGAGTTTGCGCGACGCTTGTGGCTTAGTTCTCCTGAACGGAGACGCCATTCGGGCCGATGTTCATCTCGATCCCCTTCGGCTTGCTTTCTTCATGCCAGACGTAAATTCCAAGGCCCGCGATGACCACAATAAGGGCGCCGATAATGAGATAGAGATTATTGGTCTGCGTCATAAGATGTCTCCCCGTTGGACATGTCACAATCGAGGGCTAAACGGTTGCAATAGCAGAAGGTTCCGTAAGGGCAGCTGTTTTACGCAGCGCGGGCGCGCCGGCGCAGGTTTTCGCGCTTTTCGAGCGCCATGCACCCCCACAGGATGCCGAGCAACAGGAAGAAATGCCGCCAGTGATCCGTGTCGATGACGGCGCCGATCAACACATGCCCGACGAAAGTAACCCATGAAATGATAAGGAACGGCTGCCAGGGGCGCGGTCTCAGAAGATGGCTGAAGCCGGCGGCAATCGTCCAGCAGATCAGGGTGAGATAAACGACAAAACCGAACCAGCCATGGGTGGTGAGGCTTTTCAGCCATATATTATGTTCCGCCGCCGGGAAGATATCGTCGAATACCATCGGCCCGATCCCGAGCGGATGTTCCATGGCGAGCAGAAAGCCGAGATAGTGGCGGGCGAAACGTCCGAGGTGACCGCCGTCGTAGGACTGCACCGCCGACGCACGGCTGGAGAACAGGTCCGCCACCTGCTTGAACTGCAGCGCAACGATAATAGCGGCAACCATGAGCCCGACGGCGACGAGGAACAGCACAAGTATTTTGAGCCGAAACGCTGCCGTTCGCTCCTTCAGCAGCATGACGAAGACAAGCAGAACGGTGGAAAAGAGAAATAGGCCCCAGGCTGCGCGCGAAAATGAGAGAAAGATGCCGAGCGACAGGATGAGCAGCCCGGCAGCCCGAAGCGGCGCATGCATCGCCTTGCCGGTTAAAAGGCCGTAGATCAGGTATAGCGACGGTGTCACCAGGAAGGGACCGAAGACGTTCGGATCCTGAAATGCACCCTTGGCGCGATCATAGAGCGTAAAGACCTCAAAGCCCGGAATGGCATGGAAATATCCGATGATGCCGAGCAGCGACGTAATGAGCGCGGCGGCAAGCCAGGCCCTGAAAATCAGAAGCAGACGCTGGTGCCTGTCTTCCACGATCGCCGCATAAAACACCGAGGTCAGCGCCAGAAACGTCGAGACGGCGAGATAAAGCGGTCCCTCATCCAGATTGGCCATGGTGGTGAGAGACAGATAACCGCCAACGTTGAACGCAAGCAGCAGGCACAGAAGCAGGACGACCGTGCGCGACAGACGAAGGCCCAGCAGGAACCACAGCGCCACCTGTCCCACCATCATCAATTCATAAGGCGCCGGTTCGGAGATGACGAAGCCGGAAAGGAACACGCCGAAGGCGATAAAGAACGAACCGATGAGCCGCATGGTGGCCAACGGTGCGTCAAAATTCGCCGCGTGCTGGTAACCGGTGTGGGTCAATAGGCGTTTTCCGATTTGAGCAGCCTGATCGGCGTGAGAAACAGGATTTTCAGATCCAGAAACAGAGACCAGTTTTCAATGTAGTAGAGATCATACTCGGTGCGGAACTTGATCTTGTCGCCATGATCGATTTCGCCGCGCCAGCCATTGATCTGCGCCCAGCCGGTCACGCCGGGCTTGACCTTGTGGCGGGCGAAATAATGCTCCACCACCTCGGTATATTTCAGATCGCCCGTTTGGGCATGGACGGCATGGGGGCGCGGACCGACCAGTGACAGATCGCCGTAGAGAACGTTGAACAGCTGCGGCAGCTCGTCTATCGATGACTTGCGCAGAAAACGGCCGACCGGCGTGACGCGGGGATCGTTTTTCGTGACGGCCTTTTTGGCGGTGGGATCGCTCAGTTCCGTATACATGGAACGGAACTTCCAGACATTGATCGTCTCGTTGTTGAAGCCGTGTCGTTTCTGTTTGAAAAGCACGGGGCCTTTTGACGTTGCTTTCACGGCAATGCCCGCCGCCAGCATCACCGGCCACAGAAGCGCGATGCCGATCAGGCTGAATATGATGTCGAACACCCGCTTCGCCACGGAATCCCAGTCCCGGATCGGCTTGTCGAACACGTCGAGCATCGGCACGCTGCCGACATGGGAATAGGCGCGCGGACGGAAACGCAGCTTGTTGGCATGGGCGGCAATGCGGATGTCGACCGGCAGCACCCAGAGTTTTCGCAGCAGCTGGAGAATGCGGGCTTCGGCACTCAGCGGCAGCGAGATGATCAGCATGTCCAGTTTGGTGAGGCGGGCAAATTCCACCAGTTCGGCAAAGGTGCCAAGCTTCGGATAACCGGCGACGACATCCGGTGATCTTTCGCTATTGCGGTCGTCGAAAATTCCGCAGATGCGGATATCGTTGTCGGATTGCTGCTCCAGTGAGCGGATGAGGTCCCGAGCAGAATCGCCGCCACCGACAATGACGGCGCGGCGCTCCATGACGCCGTTGCGGCTCCAGTGGCGAATGGCGAAACCGAGAAGCAGACGTCCGGCGAAGATCGCCAGCGCAGCCGTGGCGTACCAGAGCGCAAAGGCCTGCCAGGAATGCAGCGAGCCAGGGAAAAACAGAAGGAGGAAACAGGCGACGCCTACGAAGGAGAAACAGACGGCTCCCTGAATGCGGGCGAACATGGACATCGGCGTACGCAGCGTTGGAAGCTGGTAGCAGTCCCCAGCCTGCAGAAGGATGACGCAGAGTGCGGCCCCCAGAACACCGCCGCCAAAGCTCGACAGAAAGCTTTCAAGACCGCGATCGGCGGCGATGCCGTTGGCGATGGCCGCGATAACCACCAGCATGGTGAATTCGAGAAGACGAAGCTGGCCGATCACCATGTTGGGGGAGTGGCTGCCACTCCGCAGCTGGTTGGCAATCTGGCGGGCAAGCGGATTAAGGACGACGGTTGCCGAAGCCGAAGACTCCTCAGCCTCCGATCCGGAGATTTTTTCGCGCAACGACGCCAGGTCGAATTGCAGCCTGTCCTTGTCACTCTTGGTCATCGCTTGATCCGCACCCTCCAGCGCATCGGCCTAACGTCGCATTTGATTTTCGACCGGGACGAGGCGCAACTTCAAAGTGGCAAAGTACACGCAGACCCTCCGGCGCGGCGCCTTACCGGCAGAAAACTAGCCGAAACATGCTAAGAAACGTTTATGACGGATTTCTGCAATGTGGTGGGAATATACAATCGGAAATCGAGTTTTTTAACCGCTTCAGTTAAGCAGCAGATCGCGGTAGAGCTTCATCATCTCGTTGGCCATGACGGGGGTTGAGAATTTCGCCTTGAAGCTGTCCGCGTGGGGCATCACGCGTTGCGCCCAGCCGTCATCTTCGGCGTCCCTTGCCATGATCCGCGCCAGCGCGTCCGCATCGCCTGTCGGCACCAGTGCTTCGCTGTTTTCGCCAAGCACCTCGGGAATGCCGCCGACATGCGAGGCAATAACCGTTTTTCCCGCAGCGAGCGCTTCCAGCACAATGTAAGGCATGGCTTCGGCGCGAGAGGGGACGACCACTGTCCGTGCGAGCTCAAAGGCCTGCCGGGCGGGCATGGCGGCATGCATGGAGATCCGTTGCGAAAGCCCGGCCGCATCGATCATCGCGGCGTATTTGTCCCTGTCCGGCCCATCGCCGACAATGACGCCCTTCAGAGGCTTGCCGAGGCTGCGTTCCGTTTTGGCAAACGCCTTGATGAAGATGTCTGGTCCCTTGAGGTCGCGCAGCATGCCTATATAGAGGAAACGGGCAGCGCCATCACGGGCGGGGACAGCCTCGAATTCGCTCTCCTGCACCCCATTATAGATCATTGCGGTGCGGGTGCGCGGCATGCCCACCTTGGCCTCGTAAGTCGCCTGCTCGAAATGGCATACGAAACAGAGCGCGTCGGTGAAACGCTCCTGAAAGCGCTCCAGCCGCAGAAAGAGCTGCCCTTTCACGCTGTTTCGGGCATAATGCAGGCTACCGCCATGCGGAGAATAAAGGCGGGCTACGCGATACCTGTTCACCCGCAGAAGTGAGCCGATCAGCCGGGCAAGAGCGCCACCTTTGGCGCTGTGCCCATGCAGAATGTCCGGCCGCAAACTTTTAATGTGCTTGTAGGAAGTCCAGAGCGCCGGCAGGTCGCCGGGACTGATGGAGCGCCGGATGGGCAGGCGGGTAAGGCCAAGCTCCAGCATCGGCGTGATCTGTGCGAAAAGCCTTTCCTCGTGCGCGCCGCCGGTCGAACTGTCGCAGACGATGCCGACCTTGTGACCCTGCTTGACATGTTCTTCGATGAGATCGCGCACGTGGCGGAATACGCCACCCACCGGCGAGCGGAAACAGTGAATGATGCGCAGGGGAGGGCCGTCATCCGACACGCTGATCGCTCCGCCCGTCAGAAGAAGCGTTCGCGAACATAGACGGTATCGCCAGCCAGAAGCGGGGCGGTAATACCGATCCGGCCGGTCAGTACCTCGGCATTGATCTTGCGCGTAACATCCACATCGGCCTGGTTGGCGCGGGGGCTGAAGCCGCCTGCGATGGCAATCGCGTTCTGAACCGTCATGCCCGGGACGTAGGAATACTGGCCCGGACGGCCGACTTCGCCCATGACAAAGACGGGGCGATAACGATCGATTTCAATGGTGACATCAGGGTCGCGCAGATAGCCCTGGCGAAGCTTGGCCGCGATGGCGGCTTCGAGTTGCGGGAGTGTTTTCCCGCGGGCGGGAACCTGACCCACCAGAGGAAAGGCGACGTAACCAGCCTGATCGACCGTATAGGTGTTGGTCAGGCCCGTCTGTTCGAAGACGTTGATGCGCAGCCTGTCGCCGCTATCCACATGATATGGCTGCAGGGCGGCCTCATTGAAGGACCTCGGCGCGGGTTGATACGCCGCACAGCCGGAAAGGGCCGTCAGAACGGCAAGCGTCAGTGCGGTGACATGGCGTGATCCGGCGAGCGGCATCTCATCTGGCTCCGAGTCGATCTTTGACCATTCTTATCGTTCTGTTAGGGTTAATGCGCGGTAAACGCCCCCGGGCAAGTGATGCTAATATTAGCCTTTTGCTGTCTGATCCGCCGGGATTAACGGTTGTGTTACCGGCAGCACTTAAGCTTCGCAGAAATTGACCATCTATATTTAGGGGCCGCGATTTATGTCGGTTACGGAGCGCGCATGAACGGCGATCGCATGGATGACAGGGATGTGGATATCGATCTCGCGCAGCTTGTCGCGGCCATCTGGCGCCGCAAGGGAAGGATCGCCGCGATTACGCTTCTGGCCGGCGGCTGCGCATTTGTGATCGCCAGCATGATGGCGCCTGCCTACAAGGGCGAGGCGCGTCTGCTTATCGAATCCCGTGCCGCCTCCTTCGGCGCATCGCAGCAGTCGAATGCCCCGGCTGAACCGGTTCTGGATGAGCTGACCGTTTCGAGCCAGGTGCAAATCCTCCAATCGGTCGACCTCATCAAGCAGGTCGCCAAGGACATGAAGCTTTATGAACTGGATGAGTTCGATCCGGACGCTCATCCGTCGCTGATCTCCCGGATGCTGGTCGCCGTCGGCATCAAGAAGGACCCGCTTCAGGTCCTGCCCGAAGAACGGGTCCTGAAGGCGTTCCGTGAAAAACTGCAAGTCTATCAGGTTGAAAGTTCGCGCGTCATCACGGTCGAGTTCTCGTCCGAGGACCCGAAACTCGCCGCTGCAATCCCGAATGAATTGATGAAGGCCTATATCGCGTTGCAAAGCGGCGCGAAGCTTGGCACCAGCACGGAAGCGGCGCGTTGGCTTGAGCCTGAAATCGCCAGTCTTCGCGAAAAAGTGCGGGATGCCGACAGGAAAGTCGCGGATTATCGCGCGTCATCCGACCTCCTATCGGCGGGGCAGGGCGAGACGCTCGCCACGCGGCAATTGAGCGATATATCGACCGAACTTGGCCGCATCCGCGGTGAGCGTGCCAATGCCGAGGCGCGGGCGGAAGGCGTGCGCAACGCCCTGGCCAGCGGTCGCCCGCTCGATACCTTTCCCGATGTGGTAGGATCTCCGACGATCCAGCGGCTCAAAGAAAACGAAACCACGATCCGCAGCCAGATTTCCGATCTCTCGTCCTCGCTTCTTGAGGGCCACCCGCGTATCCGGGCGCTGCGCAACCAGCTGTCCGGCATCGAGCGCCAGATCCAGGAAGAAACCCGCAAGGTCCTTGCGAGCCTGGAGAATGAAGCGAACGTATCGCGCCTGCGCGAGCGGCAGCTTGTGCAGCAACTGAATGTGCTGAAGTCGGAAAGCGTGCGCGCTGGCGAACAGCAGGTGGGCCTCAACGACCTGGAGCGCGAAGCGGCCGCACAAAGACAGCTTCTCGAAACCTATCTCGCCCGTTATCGCGAGGCGACGTCGCGCGCCGGTTCGGCAGAGTCGACGCCAGCGGATGCGCGCGTCATCTCGACGGCAGTGGAGCCGCGCGAACCCTATTTCCCGAAGACCGGCGCCATCACCATCGTCGTGACGCTGGCGGCCTTCCTCTTGTCATGCATCGTCGTCATGCTGGTGGAGCTGTTTACCGGACGCGCCTTGAAGCCGGTTGGCAGAAGCCAGGTTCCACCCCTTTCCGATCCGCCGCCCTCGCGCGCGAGGGTTGATGAGGAATTGGATGCCGATTTGCCCGAAAAGCCGGCTGCCGCAGCGCGGGAAACCACACCGCCGGCCGCGGTAGAGCTGGTCCCGGCTGCGGCGTATAAGTCCGCTATCGCAGAAGCGGCCTCCGCCCCGATGATGCCCGTGGCGGTCGATCCGGCACCTCACAGGCAAGAACCGGCCGCTGCCACGCCGGCCGCCTCTGAAAACGCGCACGATGATGCGGAGACATCCGAGGATTTCTCGATCGATGCCGTCGCGGCTTATCTTGCGACCCGCCTTGCCAAACCGGTTGCGGCCGTTGTGTCTCCGGCCGGTGATAGCGGTTCCACGACAACTGTCATGCTGGCGCGCGCGCTCTCGGAACTCGGTCGCTCGGTCGTTCTCGTCGATATGACGGCGTCTGCCTGTCCCACGCGGCTGATGGCGCCCGAAACCGGACTTCCCGGCGTCATGGACCTTCTCGCCGGCGCTGCCGCCTTCGGCGAAACCATTCATGGCGACCGTCTGTCCGACGCTCATATCGTGCCGCGCGGCAATGCGCAGCCGCGGGAGGCCATGCGCGCGATCGATCGCCTGACGATGATACTCGGCGCGCTCTCGGACGCTTACGATACGGTTCTCGTCGAGTGCGGCGCGGTGCAGATTTCAAGCCTCGGGAAAATGCTGCGCAACCTGCCAGCCGAAATCGTCGTTTCGGTTCCCGGCAAGGACAGCGATCTTCTCGAGCAGACACTGGGTGAACTGGATGCCGCAGGTTATGAAGAGGCACTGCCGATGACCGGCATGCGCAAGCCGGGCAATCGCAGCGCGGCCTGACGCATGCTCAGTCGGTGCCGGCGGCCGTGTCGGTCTTGCGCCATCCTGCGCGAAGACGCTGAATGAGCGTATAGAGGGCAGGGCTCGATTTGATCATACTCTTCATGCGGGCAATGGCCACGTAACCGGAGGCAGCAACCCGACCTTTCAGCGTTAACGCCAGAAATATGTCGTGCTGCACGGTGAAAACCGGGCACCAGCTGCGCTTATAGCGCTGGTCCCCGACACCGAAGTCGAAGAGGGCGGCTTTTTCGCGGCAGGCCCGCTCAATCATCAGCCAGAACAGCAACTCGCCGGGACTGCACTCGGAGGCTGCCTCATCGATGGAACCGAATTGGCAGATGATGTGATCCTGCTTGCGCGAAAGCCCGGCAATCGCGGCGACGACACCTTCATTTGCGCCATGAAGGCGAATGGCGTGCAGCTCCAGCAGGGCGTCAGTTTCCGCTTCCGGCAAATTGGCCAGATCGTGGAAGAACGCTTTCACCCCCTGGTCGCGGAAGACGTCGGGTATGCCCTGCGACGCGAAACGCGCCGCCTTCTGACGGAAAAAGGCCTGCAGGATTTCGCATTTTTCCTCCTGTGTCCGTGCGATGATGTGGCTGTAGCCACCCATTTCCTCGGCCCTGCGCCTCTGGATACGGAACTTCTTGCGCCGCCTCTTGGCATTGACCTGCCGAAGTGTGGCTTCGAAACTATCGAAAAGAGGAAGCTGGAAGGCGGGATTCTGGTTTTCGACGGAGGCAAGGTGTGACAGAGGGTTTTTCCTGCCACGCCATATCAGCGGTACATTCTGAAATGCCAGAACATCCGCCTCGCCATGCAGCAGCTTCGGCGCCTCCCGCGCAATGGCGGACGCGATGTCCTCTCCCTCCCGTTCCGCAAAAGAGGCATCGAAAAGGCCGGTATTGATATTGTTGAAGCGGCCGCCGGGAAAACCGGCCTTGCGAATGCCGCCTTCCGACACGATTTCGAGCGGCAGCAAAAAAACAGTCTCGCCGCCGCGCCGTCCGCGAAGCGTCAGTAACGGGGTGTTCTGCGTCCGCGCCCAGATGGAGCACCAGCCGAAACTCTGATGAAGCGAATTGAGCGGGTCGCTTTCCAACCGCTCCCAATCGGCGCGAATGGTGGCGGCATCACTCACGAGGTCGATCAACAGCCGATCGGAACCGCGCCGCCCATTTGGGACGGCGGTGGGTGCTTGCCTCTCGCTGATGAAGACAGGCCCCTCAGCCGCCATCACTCTCTCCGGTTGTTTCGGTGGGACTATAGCGTCGAGCGGCAAACAATCAGTTTATAATATTGCGACCTGTGGATGTTATGCAGACGCTGCCGCTCAGTCCTGTTGTTTAGGCCCGGCCATCCATTTGATGATGAGCATGGCCGGCAGAATCCACAAAACCCCAGTGAATACGAAATATGCAAGATGCACCCACCATGGCGATTGAGCGAGCGCTGCCGATGCAATGGCCGTCGCCACCACGGCGTAAGCGACGACGAGGCAGATGATGACGATGGTGCCGATAAGCGATCTGAGGCGAGGAGGCATACATTCTTCCGTGATTGAACTGGTCTTGCGACTATAGCGCCGCGACCCCATGCCGCAAACCCTGAGGCCTTGTTTTGTAGTGCCGGTTGGGGCTAATCAACATGACTGTATGATGGAGACCCGAAATATGCGTTCGAACAGCGTAACGTTGGCACATGGTTCTGCGGAAGTGGCGGTGGAGGCTGCCCTGCAGAAACAGGAGAAGGACCGTCGACTGCTGCGGATCTGGCTGCGGGTCGTGCTTTTCACGCTGTTCTGTCTGGTTCTCGTCGGCGGGGCGACGCGGCTCACCGAATCCGGCCTGTCCATCACCGAGTGGAAGCCGATCCACGGCGCCATCCCGCCGCTTTCCGTCGCTGAGTGGGAAGAGGAATTCCAGCTCTACAAGCGCATCCCCCAATATCAGGAAATCAACAAGGGCATGTCGCTCGACGAGTTCAAAACGATCTTCTGGTGGGAGTGGGCGCATCGCCTGCTCGCCCGCACGATCGGCATCATCTTCGCCCTGCCGCTTGCTTACTTCTGGCTGAGCGGCCGCATCGAAAAACGTCTGCGCCTGCCACTCGTCGGTCTTCTTGCCCTTGGCGGCTTTCAAGGTTTTATCGGCTGGTGGATGGTGTCATCAGGCCTCGTCAACCGCACCGATGTCTCGCAATATCGTCTCGCCACGCATCTGACGATCGCCTGCCTTATCTTTGCGGGTTGCATGTGGATTCTGCGCGGACTGTCGCACCATTCGCCTGACGCCGCCAACGAAAAGACGGGCAGGGGCTGTGCGGCCTTGCTGACGGTTCTCTGTCTTTTCCAGATTTATCTCGGCGCGCTGGTGGCAGGGCTGAATGCCGGCCTTTCCTACAATACCTGGCCGTTGATGGATGGCTCGCTGGTGCCGGGCGATCTTTTCCTGCAGCAGCCTTGGTGGATCAACCTTTTCGAAAATCCGAAGACGGTGCAGTTCATCCATCGTCTAGGTGCTTACACGCTGTTTGCCGCCACGCTGTGGCATATGGCATCAATGGCCCGCGCCTTGCCCGGCACGCCACACGCCCGACGCGCAGTGCTTTTCTTCGTGCTCGTCTCCATTCAGGCCGCGCTGGGCATCACCACGCTTTTGCTGCATGTGGATATCCATGTCGCGCTCGCCCATCAGGGCATGGCGCTATTCGTGCTGGGCTTTGCGGTCGCCCATTGGCGCGGTTTCATCGGAGAATATCCGGCGCCGGTTTCGGTCGAAGTCAGGGACTGAGGCCGCTCAGAACTGTCGAAGTACGTTTTTGATGGCTGCCGCGACAGCAAGCTCGTTGTCGCGCTCTTCGGCATTGCCGTCTTCATCATGCCAGGCGGCCGAGAGGCAGCCATAAGCGAAGGCATATTGCAGCAACAGTCGTTCATCCCGTTTCAGCGCCTTCGCAAAGATCGCGGCCATGGAGGCGATGCGCGCTTCGCTGCGGGTGAGGTCGAAACGGTCGAGCGGATTGGAGAACATGTTGGCGACATCAAGCGCCGCGTCGCCGATCAGGCCTGCCGGGTCGATGATGATCCAGCCGCGTTTGCTTAGCATGATATTTTCATGGTGTAGATCGCCGTGCAGCGGCCTGATGTTCCGCTGTTTGCCGATAAGCTCCTGCGCAAGCGCGGCCGCCTCGATATAGGGGCTCTCCACGCTGTCGGAACGATCTTGTTCGGCCTTGCGAAACAGGCTTTCGAAATAGAGCGGCAGCGTCAGTAGGCTGGACGGCGGCGGCTGCTCGGAAGGCTGGTGATATCGGAGCAGGACCTCGGCGGCGATTTCCGTTGCGGCATCGTCGTCGCCCTCCCGGAACAGCACGTCGCGAAGGGTTTCCGTGCCGGCATGTTCCATCAGCAGAATATCATCGGAGCGGTCGAGCAGTTCGACGCAGCCGACGCCGGCGCGCCATTCGATGAAATCCGCGCCGCGAAGGCTGTCCTTCAGGGCTTTTTTCTTCAGAACCTTTGCGACAGCAAGGGAACCGCCGCTGCGCATAAGCTCGTACACCACCCCTGCCGGCGTATCGGCAATCTGTTTTGCGGCCTCGATATTCCACGAGGCCGGAAAAGATGGGGCGGCATCACTCATGAGAAACTTCTCATGCAGAGAGCATCAGTTCCATGTTCTGCACGGCAGCACCGGATGCGCCCTTGCCGAGATTGTCGAGCAGCGCCACGAGATTGATATGCTCACCGCCCTCGGTACCGAAGACGAAGAGCTTCATCGTGTCCTTGCCAGCCAATTCCTCGGCATCGATGCGCGCGAGCCCCTTGCTCTCGGACAGAGGCACGACGGTGACGATATCCTGTCCCGCATAGTGGGCGGTGAGTGCCGCATGGATCGTTTCGATATCAGTGCCTTCCGCCAAGTCGGCCGCGAACAGCGGCACCTGGACGATCATGCCTTGCGGGAAGCGACCGACAGAGGGCGAAAACAGCGGCGCGCGGTCGAGCTGGCCATGAATCGTCATTTCCGGCACATGCTTGTGCTTGAGCGTCAGGCCATACAGGAAATTGTTGGCGCTGATGGCGTCGTCTCGGCTCTGGTCTTCCATCTGCGCGATCATCTGCTTGCCGCCGCCAGTGTAACCGGAAACCGCGTTGACGCTGACAGGATAACCGTCGGGCAGGAGCCCAGCGGCGCGCAGGGGGCGCAGAAGTGCGATCGCGCCCGTCGGGTAGCAGCCCGGATTGGCGACGAGGCGAGCGGAACGAACCTTTTCGCCCTGATCCTTATCCATTTCGGCAAAGCCATAGGCCCAGTCCTGATGGACGCGATAGGCGGTCGAGGTATCGATGATGCGGACATTATTGTTGCCAGCGACCATAGAGACCGCTTCCCGCGACGCATCGTCGGGCAGGCACAGGATCGAAATGTCGGCATTGTTGAGCATATCCTCGCGCATCGCCGCATTGCGACGTTCGGCTTCCGGAATGGACAGCAGCTCGATATCGCGGCGACCGGCAAGGCGCGTGCGGATCTGCAGACCCGTGGTGCCGTGTTCGCCATCGATGAAGATCTTCGCTGTCATGTCCTTGTCCTGACTTTTCAGAGTGTTGCGAGGGTATTCGGAATCAGTTTGGCAAGCGCCGTTGTCTTTGTCAGCCAGCCTTGGCCAGCCGTTCGGCGCGCAGGCCAAGCATATACAGTGCAACGGTCGCTCCGGCAATGGCGGTAATATCCGCGTGGTCATAAGCGGGTGCGACCTCCACCACATCAGAGCCGCGAATATCGAGCTGGCCAAGCCCGCGCAAAACGGAGAGAATTTTCGCACTGGTCGGCCCACCAGCCACAGGCGTGCCTGTTCCCGGTGCAAAGGCGGGGTCGAGGCAATCGATATCGAAGGTCAGGTAGGCAGGCATGCCAGCCGTGTGCTTGACGATCAGCGACGCGATATCGCTCGCCCGCATTTCTTCCACCTCGTAACCGTGGAGAATGCGGATGCCGAAATCTTCGGGGGCGTGGGTGCGGATGCCAATCTGGATGGATCGATCCGCGTCGATCAACCCATCCCGCACGGCGCGCGCCACGAAGGAACCATGATCGATGCGCTTGCCATCGTCAAACCAAGTATCCTGATGCGCGTCGAACTGCACCAACGCCAGGGGCCCGTGCTTGGCGACATGGGCCTTCAGCAACGGCCAGGTAATGAAATGATCGCCGCCCAGCGTCAGCAGATAATCCGTCTTGGAGATGATCGACCGCGCTTCCTTCTCGATCGTGTCAGGCGTTTTCCAGTGATTGCCGTAGTCAAGCAGGCAGTCGCCGTAATCGATGGTCGGCATACGGGCAAAAAGATCGCGCGCGAAGGGATATTGCGGATCATTGTCGAAGATCGCCGAGGCGCGGCGGATCGCTTGCGGCCCGAAACGCGCGCCGGGACGATTGGATGTCGCGGCATCAAACGGGATCCCCCACACGGCCGTCGAAACACCCTTGAGGTTTTTCGTATATCTCCGCCGCATGAAGGACAGCACGCCCGCATGGGTCGGGTCGGTAGCGGCCGATGTAAGGCTCGTCGCGGTGAAGGCGTGGTCGATTGTTTTGGATGGCATTGTTCACCCCTTGCGTTTTGCGCCGAGGTTGCTGTCTTCGCGCTCAAAAAACAAGGGAGGAATGCCATGAAAAAAGGCGGAGCCGAAGCCCCGCCTTCCGAAGTTCTGAACGAACCGTTCCGGTAAGCGATTAGCGCTTGGAGAACTGGAACGAACGGCGGGCCTTGGCCTTACCGTACTTCTTACGCTCGACAACGCGGCTGTCGCGGGTCAGGAAGCCGCCCTTCTTCAGAACGGAGCGCAGGCCCGGTTCGAAGTAGGTGAGGGCCTTGGACAAGCCGTGACGAACGGCACCGGCCTGACCGGAGAGACCACCACCGGCAACGGTGGCGATGATGTCGAACTGACCCGTACGGGCAGCGGCGACGATCGGCTGCTGGAGGATCATCTGCAGAACCGGACGTGCGAAATACGTGGTGAAATCGCGGCCGTTGATGATGATCTTGCCAGAACCGGCCTTGACCCATACGCGGGCTACGGCGTTCTTGCGCTTGCCGGTCGCATAGGAGCGGCCGAGGGTGTCAACCTTGCGGACGTGCACGGGAGCCGAAGCTTCCGATGCCGGGGCGAGGTCTTTCAGAGAGGAAAGATCGGCCATTGTCAGGCGCTCCTTACGTTCTTCTTGTTGAGCGCGGCAACGTCGAGAACGACCGGCTGCTGTGCTTCGTGCGGGTGGTTGGAACCAGCGTAAACGCGCAGGTTCTTCATCTGACGACGGCCGAGCGGACCGCGCGGGATCATGCGCTCGACGGCCTTTTCAACGACGCGCTCCGGGAAGCGGCCTTCGATGATCTGGCGAGCCGTACGCTCCTTGATGCCACCCGGGTGACCGGTGTGCCAGTAGTACTTCTTGTCGGAATACTTCTTGCCGGTGAGGGCAACCTTTTCCGCGTTGATAACGATGACGTTGTCGCCATCATCAACGTGGGGGGTGTAGGTAGCCTTGTGCTTGCCGCGCAGGCGGGTTGCAACGATGGTGGCGAGGCGACCAACAACGAGGCCTTCGGCGTCGATGATGACCCACTTCTTCTCCACCTCAGCGGGCTTCTGAACGAAAGTAGACATGAATTTCACTTTCTAACGTGGACCCGTCATCCTCTTCAGGAAGAGCATACGGGCGTTTCTTGTTGCTTGGTTTGGTTGCCGTTAAAGACAACCGCAAATGACCCTATTCCGGCTGGAATCCGATCTGGCGCGCTTATACGGTGCGCGAGCCAAAGCGTCAATATGAACGAATTTGCAGGCTGTAAAAATAAACAAATGAAATCAGACGGTTAGATATGTGGTAATATTTTACCCCACTAAACTGACTTATTTTACCCTAGCCGCATCACCAGAACGCCCGCTGCAATGATGCCGCCGGCGAGATAACGCCAGATGCTCGCGCGCTCCTTGAGGATAACCACGGAGATCATCAGCGCAAAAAGGATGGAGGTCTCCCGGAGCGCCGCGACGACGGCGACGGGCGCCTTCGTCATAGCGTAAAGGGCGAGCCCATAAGAGAGAATGGATCCGAAGCCGCCGATCAGGCCGCGCCACCAGTTGCGTCCGACATGCCGCATGACCGGCCCGACGCCGCGCTGAAAAAAGGCGAAGCCGAACAAAAGTACCGGCGGCAGAAGCGACATCCACAGCGTATAGGAGATGGCGTTGCCAGAGAGCCTTGCGCCAACACCATCCACGAATGTGTAGGAGGCGATTACGAAGGCATTGAGGAGGGCGACGAGGATCGCCTTTCCACCGCCCCGCCGGGCTTCGAAAGCGAGCGTCAGGATGCCCGCGGAGATGATGGCAATGCCGGCGAGGGCGAGGGGACTTAAAACCTCGCTCAGGAACAGGCTGCTCGTCGCCGCAACGATCAAAGGCGCAACGCCGCGCATGACGGGATAGACGAGCCCGATGTCACCGATCGTATAGGCGGCGGCCACAAGGCGGAAGTAAGCGAATTGCAGGACGGCGGACGCGACCAGAAAAGGAACGGCGACAGGCGACGGAAACGGCAGGAACGGCAGAAAGGGCAGCGAACAGGCCGCAGCGCCCGCCGCGATCAGAGACGCATCCAGTGATTTGTCGGTTCCCGATTTAACCAGCGCATTCCATCCGGCATGCAGCATAGCGCCCAGAAGCACCAGAAGAAGAATGTCGATTGTCACGGTAAAGACTCGCTTGCGGGCAACTTTTTGCAGCCTACAGCATCAGCCTGAAAACCGGAATCGATTTTAGACCTGGTCCGGTCGCTTCGCGGCGCAACCTCGATCGTTGAAGGCAGCCGGCTAACTTCATGGCGACAAATCTTTACGCGCGCAAAAAATATCCTTTCTGCGCGTGATCTCTCCTTGGAATGATTTTGCGTTGGCGCCTTGGTTAATTCCATGGAGAAAATGGCCATCTAGGCGATGGTGAGTAAGCGTTTTCTGAGCCCTGATGACGTCGCCGAAGCACGTCAAGCGCGAGAATCTGATTGTATTCCCTTGAAGCTGCCAAAGTCTTTCCGTTGATGTCAACGTGAAAAGAAATTTCACAATGCGCCAGTTTTGTGTCCTATATCGTTACAGGTTTTCGCCACGATCGATTTAGGTCATAACTTTGTGAAAATTAGGTATCGCTAATTAAAGTGTGAACGGAATGAAAACAAACAGGAGACGAAGGGCGCTCCGTGTGCACGCTTATGTTGTTTTCGGCGGCCCTCGTCGGGGCTCGTCGTTATATTCAAAAGCTGAGGAATGCAGTCAATTTCATCCGCGTTTTCGTGTTTTATGAAATGGTTTTGCGTTTTGTGGTTCGTACGCTTGTCCGCCAGAGTCGCGGTTCGAGGATGAATTTCTAAGGAGCAGGATTAAAGCTGCCCGCTAGCCTTCCTAGATGGAAGACGCGGACCTATATCGAAGAGACGTGTTCGACCATGCAGGCTGGCCTAACGCATCAAATAATTAGATGAAAGAGGTGAGCGCGTGCCTGTCAAACCGCGAGACACCTGGAAAGGGAGAAGTTGACATGCAGCATGATCATTACGAGCCCGACTACATCAGGAAAATTCTCACCGACGTCAAAACGATTGCGCTGCTCGGCGCGTCCCCTAACCCGGACCGGCCGAGCCACGGCGTGATGCGTTTTCTACTGTCAAAGGGTTACCGCGTGTTTCCCGTCAACCCCGGTCAGGCTGGCAAGGAGATATTGGGCCAGAAGGTCTACGCACGGCTCGCCGATATTCCCGAGCCCGTGGATATGGTCGACGTCTTTCGTGCGCCGGAATATCTGTCGACTATCGTTGAAGAGGCGATAGTACTGCCGGAACGACCGTCGGTGATATGGGGCCAGCTTTCCGTTCGCGATGACAACGCCGCAGCCAAGGCGGAAGCCTACGGCATGGATGTCGTGATGGACCGGTGCCCCGCAATTGAGTATCCGCGTCTCAATATTACAAGATAGTTAGTACGGATCAGACTTATCATTTGGCGGCAAGGCATTATGATCCCTCCAAAATTCCAACGGAGGAAACATCATGTCGAGCAGCAATCCCGGATTTTCGACGCTGGCCGTCCATGCGGGCGCACAACCTGATCCGACAACCGGCGCACGCGCGACACCGATTTATCAGACCACGGCCTATGCCTTCCGCGATGCGGACCACGCCGCAGCCCTTTTCGGACTAAAAGAGTTCGGCAATATATATACCCGCATCATGAATCCCACACAGGCCGTGCTCGAAGAACGCGTGGCAGCGCTTGAAGGCGGGACGGCGGCGCTTGCCGTCGCGTCCGGTCATGCGGCGCAATTGCTCGTCTTCCACACGCTTCTGCAGCATGGCGACAATTTCGTCGCGGCGCGCCAGCTTTATGGCGGTTCGATCAACCAGTTCGGCCATGCCTTCAAGGGTTTTGACTGGCAGGTGCGCTGGGCTGACGCTGCTGATCCCGCGAGCTTCGAGGCGCAGATTGACGAGCGCACGCGCGCGGTTTTCATCGAGAGCCTTGCCAACCCCGGCGGCACCTTCGTGGATATCGCCGCCATTGCCGAGGTTGCCCACCGCCACGGCCTGCCGTTGATTGTCGATAACACCATGGCGAGCCCCTATCTGCTGCGACCGCTCGAACACGGTGCCGACATCGTGTTGCATTCGCTGACGAAATTCCTTGGCGGCCACGGCAATTCCATGGGCGGTATCATCGTTGACGGCGGCACCTTCGACTGGTCTGCAACGGACCGATATCCGGCGCTGTCGCAGCCGCGGCCGGAATATTCCGGCGTGGTGCTGCACCAGACATTTGGCAATTTCGCCTTCGCCATAGCCTGCCGCGTTCTCGGATTGCGTGACCTCGGCCCGGCGATCTCACCCTTCAATGCTTTCCTCATTCTGACCGGTATCGAAACCCTGCCGCTACGCGTTCAGCGCCACTCCGACAATGCGCTTGCCGTTGCCAAATGGTTGAAAGCACATCCCAAGGTGGGCTGGGTGAATTATGCCGGTCTTGAAGATAGCGATAACCACGCTCTTCAGCAGCAATATTCACCGAAGGGCGCGGGCTCCGTTTTCACCTTTGGTGTTAAGGGCGGCTACGCGGCCGGCAAGGCGCTTGTGGAAGGGCTGCAACTCTTCTCCCATCTTGCGAATATCGGCGATACGCGCTCCCTCGTCATCCATCCCGCATCCACGACCCATGCGCAGCTAACGCCGGAACAGCAGACCGCGGCGGGTGCAGGACCGGATGTGGTTCGCCTTTCGATCGGCATTGAGGACGTCAAGGACATCATCGCAGACCTCGAACAGTCGCTGTCGAAAGTCTGAGGACCTGCGGCTATGACAAATCTCGTGTTTTTTGAAGACAGCAGCGTCGAGGTGGAGCACGGTGCGCCTGCGCCTGATAGGCTGCTTTCCGGCGACCCCAAATTCACCACATGGAATCTGGAGGAAGCGCCGGGCGGCATCTACGCCGGCATCTGGCAGTCTACACCCGGCAAATGGCGGGTGGTCTACGAGGAATGGGAGTATTTTAACATTCTCGAGGGCCACTCCATCCTGACCGAAGACGGTGGCACACCGCGTGAGCTGAGGGCCGGCGACCGCGTCATTCTCCGTCCAGGCTTTACCGGAACCTGGGAGGTGGTGGAAACCACGCGGAAGGATTACGTCATCCGGCTGTGAGAGCCGGGTGTTTTCCAGCGCCTATTGCGCTTCGAATTTAAGGATCGACGGCAGAAGCCCGGGAAACCGGGCTTCGAGATCCTCTGTTCGGACAACACTGATATTTTCGACGCCCTGCTTGTGGGTGCGAATCAAGCCGGCTTCCCGCAGAATACGCATATGACTGGACAGGGTGGAGCGCGGCATGTCCTGACAGGGCGCCGCCGCACCGCAATTTTGCCCCGTCTCGGAACCCCATAATTTTCTGACGATACCCATGCGCGCAGGTTCGCCGAGAGCGGCGAGCACGGCGGTGAGCGAGATGTCTTCGCGAGCAGGATGAAAAAACTGAGCCATAACCGGCCTGTAGCATATGGATTGACAAGCTTCAATATTTCAATAAAACCGAAATACCGAATTATGGAAATTCGGAAATGATGACATTCATGGAGTGTGCAATGTCTGGATTATTCAGTGGGCAGGTCGTGGTCGTTACCGGCGGGTCGACAGGCATCGGCTTTTCCGTCGCGAAGTTGGCTCTGGAAGGCGGAGCCACTGCCGTTTATGTGACGGGCCGTAACGCCGCCAATCTCGAAGCCGCAGTCGCCAGGCTCGGGCGGGGGGCGATCGGATTTGCGTCCGATGTGGCCAATCTCTCCGATCTGGAAAGGCTCAAGGCACGCATCGAGGCCGATGGCCGGAAAGTGGACGTGCTGGTTGCCAATGCTGGTATTGCCGAGAACAATGACCTCGGCGATACCCACGAGGCCCTCTACGACCGGATTTTCGACATCAACGTCAAGGGTGTGTTCTACACCGTGCAGACATTGCTGCCGGTCCTGCGCGATGGCGGCTCGGTCGTGCTCACCGGGTCCATCGTCGGCAACAAGGGCCTTGAGCGGTTGAGCGCCTATAATGCCTCCAAGGCTGCCGTTCGCTCATTCGCCCGCAGTTTTGCCAATGACCTGAAGGCGAGGAGCATCCGCGTCAATACGGTGAGTCCCGGAATGACACGTACGCCGATTATGGAAAACGGCCTGAAGCTGGACCAAGAGAAGATCGCCGGTTACGAGGCGTATTTAAAAGACGCCGCACCGATCGGTCGTATGGCAGACCCCGACGAGATTGCCGAGGCCGTGCTTTTTCTGGCATCGTCCAAGGCAAGCTACATCACCGGCGTCGAGCTCTCGGTTGATGGCGGTCTCGCTCAGATCTAAGGCGTGAAGCTCAGGCAACGCTCACCAGCTGAGATCGAGCCGCTCCAGGCCATGGAAGTGATAGACATCCTTGACCTTGGGCGGCTCTGCGATCTTCAGGCCGGGCAGACGTTTGAAAAGCAGCGGCAGGGCGAGATTGAGCTCCAGCCTCGCCAGCGGCGCGCCGATGCAGAAATGGATGCCGGCGCCGAAGGAGACATTGGCGCCTTCGTTCCGGTCCGGCCGAAACGTCAGCGGGTCGGAGAATTTCAATGGATCGAGATTGGCAGCAGCCAGGATGAGGCTCACCTTGTCGCCGCGCTTGAATGTGACGCCGTCGATCTCGACCGGCTCCAGAACCCAGCGCTGGAAGATGTGCACCGGTGCGCAGATGCGCAGGGTTTCTTCCACCGTTCGTTCCGTGGCGACCTCGTCGTTGAACAAGGCCTGCGGCGATATCCCGCTTTCCAGAATGATACGCACCGAGTTGCCGATCTGGTGCACGGTCGCTTCGTGGCCCGCGTTGAGCAGGACGATGGTTGTTGATACCAGCTCGTCATCCGTCAGGTACTGGCCCTTGTGCTCCGTATGGATCATGTGGCTCAGAAGATCGTCCCTGGGTTCCGCCCTGCGCTCAGCAATCACACTGCGCACATAATCCGAAAATTCCTTTGCAGCGCTGTCAGCCAGAAGTTCGTCTTCGGGCGTGCGCTTGAACATGTACATGCCGACATAGGCATGTGACCATTTGAGAAGCTGTGGCCCCATCTCCTCGGGAATGCCGATCATGCGGGCGATCATCGTCACCGGGATGATATCGGCGTAGGAGGAGAGCAGTTCCGTCTCGCCCTTCTTTTCGAAAGCATCGATCAGCCGGTTGGCGAGTTCCTCGATTTCCGGCTTCATCCTGTCGACATGGCGGGAAACGAAGGCGCGGTTGATAAGGGTGCGCAGGCGCGTGTGTTCGGGCGGTTCGAGCTCCAGAAGCGAATGCTGCTCGGCAAGGTCGAAGTTCTTCACATGCTCGAACGGCTGCGGCAGGCCCAGTTCCTCGCGGCTTGCCACATGCAGAATCTGGCGACCGAAACGGCGGTCGCGCAGGAGGGCGCTGACATGGTCGTAACCGGTGAAAAACCATTGCCGCTGCTCTTCCCAGTAGAAGGTGGGACATTGTGCATGGAGCGCGGCATAAACCGGGTTCGGATCGTTGTAGAAGGCCGGATCGCGGGCATCAAGGGAAACGCGGCGGGTGGCGGGATCGATTTGGAGGAAAGGAAATGTCGCTGTCATGCTGATGGTTTAAGCTGACTGCCGGGTTTTGAAAAGGTCGGTCCGACAGCTCGTTGGCGTTCCATGAGGTGTCACCCAACGGTGATAGGGTTACCGGCTGGCAATTGCGGCTATACGGTTGAGCGCCGCGACCTGCCGATCCGCATTGTTATCCATCGGATCTTCGTCGCGATCCGTGGCCGGTACGACGACATTGGCTGAATTCACATGGATGACGGTGCGGTTGCGCCCCGCTTTCTTGGCCGCATAAAGCGCGCGGTCCGCCTCGGTCATCATCTTGTTGAGGTCGGCATCCCTGACGACCGCTTCGGATATGCCAACGCTGGTCGTGACTTCGATCGCCTGACCGCGGGCGGTGATGTTGGAGTGGCGCAGGTTGCTGCGAATGGATTCCGCCAGCGCCACGGTGCTGGAGGGGCTGTCCACCTCGGCGACCAGAGCAAATTCCTCGCCCCCCATTCGAACGAAGAGGCCTCGGTTGCCGATGACGCGCTGCGCAATGGAGCAGAAGTGAACGAGCACGGCGTCACCCGACTGGTGGCCATAGCGGTCGTTGATCTTCTTAAAATGATCGATGTCGAAAAGAGCGAGCGCCACGTAGCGGTCAGAGGCATGGGCGCGCTTTTTGATGCGATCGAATTCCTCAAGCAGGCCGCGCCGGTTGAGAACGCCCGTCAGATGATCCGTCATGGCGAGACGCTGTAGACGAACCTCCGTATCCTCCATGATAATCTTGGCGCTGATCATGATGATCGCGGTGAAGCCGAGCATGCCGGAAAACGCAAGCGCCGATGTCAGCGGAATGGCATTGGGGGCAGCAGCATTGGCCGGGATGACAATCGAGGCGACGATAGCGCCGGCGAAAGCCTGCAGGATCAGGATCGTCGCCAGGACCTTTCGGCTGCGCGAGCGGCGCTCACTGCTCGCGAGAAGAATCCCTGCGAGCATGAAATAGCCGGTGGCCGCACTGGCGTGATAAAGCAGAATGCGGGCCACCATATTGTCGCGCACAGCGGGCACGAACATTCCCGCGATCCACAGCAGGGCCGGGATCGCGATCCAGCCGGCGAGCTTGCGTCGCTCCAGCGTGAGGAGGCCGGCAAGCCAGAAACCGAATGCGGCCAGCGCCAACGTATTGCCGACCTGGATGGACAGGAAGCTTGAAATTTCCCCACGCAAAGCGACCATGACCGTCCCGACGCCGGTCACGAGAAAACCGGCCGCGAAATAGAGATTATGCCGACGGGCAGGGCGGTGCAGCCACAGGGTTCCCAAAAGCACGGCAAGGGTAAACGTTTCCGCCGCCCACAGTAGCGTGCTCGTCTTTGCATCCAGCATTGCAAAATCCTATCTGCGCCATCATGCGGCAATAGCGGGCAAGGTCGCACGACGTGCGTCATTCCCGCTGAATTGTTGAGCTGCCATTCCGCCCGGACGGGCCTATTCGCCAATGGGAACCGAAATTCGTTTTTCAGTATCAGCAGCAAATACTAACGAGTTCTTGCCGGTTAGAAGTTATATCTGTGCACGACGGAGAAATTTTTCGTCGTCGCCAGTCTTGGTAAAATTTTGATGGCGCGGAAACAAGTGGCTGCGGTTGGGGCGACCGGGTGCAAAAGCCTGCCGGTGCTGGCCCTCAAGCCCTGTAAACGCTGTTGAGCCGTTAAGGATATGCGGCTTCCTGTCTTGAAGTGCGGGGCAGGGACACTCTATGTAGGGAGAACGAAGGTTAGAAGTGATTCCGGAGCGGTTTTCCGCGAAGGGCAGAGTTGACAAAGGACGGACATGAAAAATCCAGTTGATACCGCCATGGCTCTGGTGCCGATGGTCGTTGAGCAGACCAATCGCGGCGAACGCTCCTACGACATATTTTCCCGTCTTCTCAAGGAACGCATCATTTTCCTCACCGGCCCGGTGGAAGACCAGATGGCGTCGCTCGTCTGCGCCCAGCTGCTTTTCCTCGAGGCGGAAAACCCTAAGAAGGAAATTGCGCTCTACATCAATTCGCCAGGTGGCGTCGTGACCGCTGGCATGGCGATCTACGATACGATGCAGTTCATCCGTCCTGCGGTCTCGACGCTCTGCGTCGGCCAGGCCGCATCCATGGGCTCGCTGCTTCTGGCTGCCGGTGAAAAGGGAATGCGTTTCGCAACCCCGAACGCCCGCATCATGGTGCACCAGCCGTCTGGCGGCTTCCAGGGCCAGGCCTCGGATATCGAGCGCCATGCCCGCGACATCATCAAGATGAAGCGCCGTCTGAATGAAGTCTATGTGAAGCACACTGGCCGCACGCTCGAAGAGGTTGAAAAAACCCTTGATCGCGACCATTTCATGGATGCAGACGAGGCGAAGGACTGGGGCGTGATCGACAAGATCCTGACCTCGCGCCAGGAAATCGAAGGCGCCGCCGCGAATTGAGGCGCGCCGCTTTTTGACGTTTGTTTGAAGCCGCAAAAGTAATTTCGGGGCTTTCAACGGCAACAGAAAGCGATATTAGTATATATAAAGGCTATGTTGAGATTTTATGACGTAGCTTTGGTTTTGATGGGGAATTCGTTGCAGCCGGTTGTCAGGTCCTGTATCTGATACGGCTAGTACCCCGTTAAACGAGGCGGATACGGCAATGCACCCCAAGGGCGGTCGTATCTGCGGGCGGTAAGTTGACCGCGATCCGTTTGGCGGACCTGCGGCGTGCTGGAAGGAAAGTGATATGAGCAAAGTCAGCGGCAGCAACGGCGGCGACTCTAAGAATACACTCTATTGTTCATTCTGCGGCAAGAGCCAGCACGAAGTCCGGAAACTCATTGCCGGACCGACGGTGTTCATCTGCGATGAATGCGTCGAATTGTGCATGGACATCATCCGCGAGGAGAACAAGACGTCGATGGTGAAGTCGCGCGAGGGTGTACCCACCCCGCAGGACATCATCAAGATCCTCGACGAATACGTCATCGGCCAGAAGCAGGCGAAGAAGATTCTGTCTGTTGCCGTTCACAACCACTACAAGCGCCTCGCGCACGCCTCCAAGAATGGCGATGTCGAGCTTGCGAAGTCGAACATCATGCTCGTCGGCCCGACGGGTTGCGGCAAGACCTATCTTGCCCAGACGCTCGCCCGCATCATCGACGTTCCCTTCACCATGGCGGACGCAACGACGCTGACCGAAGCCGGTTATGTCGGCGAGGACGTGGAAAACATCATCCTGAAGCTGTTGCAGGCAGCGGATTACAATGTCGAGCGCGCTCAGCGCGGCATCGTCTATATCGACGAAGTCGACAAGATTTCCCGCAAGTCGGACAACCCTTCCATCACGCGCGACGTGTCGGGCGAGGGCGTTCAGCAGGCGCTTCTGAAGATCATGGAAGGCACGGTCGCTTCCGTTCCGCCGCAGGGTGGTCGCAAGCATCCGCAGCAGGAATTCCTGCAGGTGGATACGACCAACATCCTGTTCATCTGCGGCGGCGCCTTTGCCGGCCTCGACAAGATCATCTCGGCCCGTGGCGAAAAGACCTCGATCGGCTTCGGTGCGACCGTCAAGGCGGAAGACGATCGCCGTGTGGGCGAAGTGCTGCGCGAGCTGGAGCCGGAAGATCTGGTGAAGTTCGGCCTCATTCCGGAATTCATCGGCCGTCTGCCGGTTCTGGCGACGCTGGAAGACCTGGATGAAGATGCGCTGATCCAGATCCTGTCCGAGCCGAAGAACGCTCTGGTCAAGCAGTATCAGCGCCTGTTCGAGATGGAAGATGTCGAGCTGACCTTCCACGAGGACGCGCTGCGCGAAATCGCCCGCAAGGCGATCACCCGCAAGACCGGTGCCCGTGGCCTGCGCTCGATCATGGAAAAGATCCTGCTGGACACCATGTTCGAACTGCCGACGCTGGAAGGCGTACGCGAGGTCGTCATTTCCGACGACGTCGTCAGCGGTGTCGCCCGTCCGCTTTACATCTATGCGGACCGTCAGGAAGAAAAGACCAACGTCTCGGCCTGATGGGCTGATGCAATGTTGGACGAGTTTAAAGGCCCGCATCCCTGCGGGCCTTTTCTATTGGAGCGACTTTGCGAAACTTGCGTCTAACTTGATGAAGCCCGATTTTGCGTTTGGAGCGGATTGCGCTTTGCTGATAAAGTCTTACAACTGATTTGCAGCGCGATATGACGGAAATGTGAAATTCGTCGGCGACCCGGTTCCTGACCCTTGAGGATAACCGGAATGTCGGGAGTATGAGCCAGCGCTGAGTTTTGTTGAGTTTCTCGGTCTTGCCGCTGCGTAAGGCTGTCTGTTCCGACGACTTGAAATCGGTGTTTCGAAACTCCACTTTCAGTCTCGAGAAATGAATGTGCCGGATGCCCCAAGCTGTCCGGCAAAGTGTCCCGAAAGGGACCAGGAAAGGAAATGATATGACGAACATCACGTCTGCGGCATCTGGTGGTACCTATCCCGTACTTCCCCTGCGCGACATTGTCGTTTTCCCGCATATGATCGTTCCCCTGTTCGTCGGGCGGGAAAAATCCATCCGTGCGCTCGAGGAAGTCATGGGTTCGGACAAGCAGATCATGCTTGTCACCCAGATCAATGCCAGCGACGACGATCCGGCACCTGAAGCTATCCACAAGGTCGGCACTGTCGCCAATGTGCTTCAACTCCTGAAGCTTCCCGATGGCACCGTGAAGGTGCTGGTGGAAGGCAAGGGCCGCGCCCAGATCGACAGCTACACCGGCCGCGAGGATTTCTACGAAGCCTCGGCGACGCCTTTGCAGGAGCCTGCCGAAGACCCGGTCGAAATCGAGGCGCTCTCGCGTTCGGTCGTTTCGGAATTCGAGAGCTATGTGAAGCTCAACAAGAAGATTTCGCCCGAGGTTGTCGGCGCTGCCGGCCAGATCGACGATTATTCGAAGCTTGCCGATACGGTTGCTTCTCACCTGTCGATCAAGATCACCGAAAAGCAGGAAATGCTGGAAACCGTCAGCGTGAAGCAGCGGCTTGAAAAGGCGCTTGGCTTCATGGAAGGCGAGATTTCCGTGCTTCAGGTCGAAAAGCGCATCCGCTCGCGCGTCAAGCGTCAGATGGAGAAGACCCAGCGCGAATATTACCTGAACGAGCAGATGAAGGCGATCCAGAAGGAACTCGGCGACGGCGAGGACGGCCGTGACGAGATGGCCGAACTGGAAGAGCGCATCGCCAAGACCAAGCTTTCCAAGGAGGCCAAGGAAAAGGCCGAAGCGGAAATGAAGAAGCTGCGCCAGATGAGCCCGATGTCCGCGGAAGCGACCGTCGTGCGCAATTATCTGGACTGGCTGCTTGGCCTGCCCTGGGGCAAGAAGTCCAAGATCAAGGCCGACCTCAACAACGCCGAGAAGATCCTGGATCAGGACCATTTCGGTCTGGACAAGGTCAAGGAGCGGATCGTCGAGTATCTGGCGGTTCAGGCCCGTGCGACGAAGATCCGTGGCCCGATCCTGTGCCTCGTCGGCCCGCCCGGCGTCGGCAAGACCTCGCTCGCCAAGTCGATCGCCAAGGCGACCGGCCGCGAATATGTGCGCATGGCGCTGGGTGGCGTTCGTGACGAAGCGGAAATCCGCGGTCACCGCCGCACCTATATCGGCTCCATGCCGGGCAAGATCGTTCAGTCGATGAAGAAGGCCAAGAAGGCGAACCCGCTCTTCCTGCTCGACGAAATCGACAAGATGGGCATGGATTTCCGTGGCGATCCGTCGTCGGCGCTGCTCGAGGTTCTCGATCCGGAACAGAACTCCACCTTCATGGATCACTACCTGGAAGTGGAATATGACCTGTCCGACGTGATGTTCGTCACCACGGCGAACACGCTGAACATCCCGGGCCCGCTGATGGACCGTATGGAAGTGATCCGCATCGCCGGTTACACGGAAGACGAAAAGCGCGAAATCGCCAAGCGTCACCTGCTGCCGAAGGCGATCAAGGAACATGCCCTGCGTCCGGAAGAATTCTCGGTCACCGATGATGCCCTGATGGTCGTCATCCAGCAGTACACCCGCGAGGCGGGCGTGCGCAGCTTCGAACGCGAGCTGATGAAGCTGGCGCGCAAGGCTGTCACCGAGATCATCAAGGGCAAGGTCAAGTCTGTTGAGGTTACCGCAGCGAACGTTCCGGATTATCTGGGCGTTCCGCGGTTCCGCCACGGCGAGGCCGAGCGCGAGGATCAGGTCGGTGTCGTCACGGGTCTGGCCTGGACGGAAGTCGGCGGTGAGCTGCTCACCATCGAAGGCGTGATGATGCCGGGCAAGGGCCGTATGACGGTCACCGGCAACCTCAAGGAAGTGATGAAGGAATCCATTTCGGCGGCGGCATCCTATGTCCGCTCGCGCGCCGTGGATTTCGGCATCGAACCGCCGCGTTTCGACAAGAGCGACATCCACGTGCACGTTCCAGAAGGGGCAACCCCGAAGGACGGTCCGTCGGCCGGTGTCGCCATGGCAACTGCCATCGTCTCCATCATGACCGGCATTCCGGTTTCGAAGGATGTGGCGATGACAGGCGAGATCACGCTTCGTGGTCGCGTTCTGCCGATCGGTGGCCTGAAGGAAAAGCTGCTTGCAGCGCTTCGCGGCGGCATCAAGAAGGTGCTGATTCCGGAAGAAAACGCCAAGGATCTGGCGGAGATTCCGGACAACGTAAAGAACGAGATGGAAATCATTCCGGTATCGCGCATGGGCGAGGTTATCAAGCACGCCCTCATCCGCCAGCCGGAACCCATCGAGTGGGACGGCAGCATCGAAACGCCCGTGATTGCAACGGTCGAAGGTGTTGATGACGGCAGCCAGACCATCGCACATTGAAGGCCCACAGGCACACGAAAGGCGGGAATCGCCTTTCGTGGCGTGTGTCGCGTAGATTCAATGTGTTAGCCCTTCCAAGGGGAGTGCGGTGTTTAGCCCCGCGCAAGTGATGCGAATTTGGCACGAATATGTGGAAGGCCGGCAGAAATGTCGGCCTTTTTTGTGAAAAAAACTCCAGACCCCTTGTTTTTCAGGCGATTCCAGCGCTTTTGGGTTGCTGCGCGCGGATACAAACGTATTCTGCGCCGACTTGATTTGAGTCGTTTCAAACCATTGAAAGGGGTGGAAACATGAACAAGAACGAGCTCGTCTCTGCTGTTGCCGAAAAGGCTGGTCTCACGAAGGCAGATGCTGCTTCCGCTGTTGATGCCGTATTCGAAACCGTACAGAGCGAACTGAAGAACGGTGGCGACATCCGTCTCGCCGGCTTCGGCAGCTTCTCCGTCAGCCGTCGTGAAGCCTCCAAGGGCCGTAACCCTTCCACGGGTGCTGAAGTCGATATCCCGGCTCGCAACGTTCCGAAGTTCTCCGCAGGCAAGGGCCTGAAGGACGCCGTCAACTCGTAAGGTTTCCGGAGGGTCGCGACACCCGCGGCGGGCGAGCGGCTTTTCAGGTCACGAGGATAGATGTTTTGACGCGTTAACGCCATTATGGCGCGCCTGTGTGGCCTCCATCCGGCCACAAGGGCGCTCCGATAAGCGGAATGGACGCAGAAACAAAAAAGCCCGGTCTCCAAGGCCGGGCTTTTTGATTCCCGGCGTCGGGTGTCATGCCACTGTCATGTCTTTGACGCAGAAGCCTTGGGGTGTTTCTGGATCCAAGGGGGATTACAATGGCGTTCCGATTTTCTCATATGGCTTTGAGCGCGGCGCTGCTTACGTCCGCTGCCTTCCCGGCGGCGGCCGAGCCGGTCTTTAACCGCATCGCATCGTTTCCCGTTGCGAAGAACCTGCCTGCTGACAAGGACACGAAGTCCGTCACCTCGGCTGAAATCATCACCGCCAGTGAAGACGGCAAGACGCTGATCTATTCGGACAGCCCGCTCGGCGGCATTGGTTTCATCGACATCACCGATGCGAAAGCCCCTAAGGCCGGCGGGGCATTATTGCTGGAAGGTGAGCCGACCTCCGTCGCCGTGGCCGGTCTCAAGGTTCTGGCCGGCGTCAATACCTCGGAAAACCGCGCCAACCCGTCGGGAAAGCTGGTGACGGTCGATATCGCCACCAAGAAGGTCGAGGTAAGCTGCGATCTCGGCGGCCAGCCCGATTCCGTCGCGGTTTCCCCGGACAGGACCTTCGCGGCGATTGCCATCGAAAACGAGCGCGACGAAGAGGTGAATGAAGGCGCGCTGCCGCAGATGCCGGCCGGTTATCTGGTAACGGTTGGCCTGAAAGACGGCGTGGCCGATTGCGCGAGCCTGAAGAAGATCGACGTTACCGGTCTCGCCGAAATTTCGCCTGAGGATCCGGAGCCTGAATTTGTCTCGATCAATGCCAATGGCGAGATTGCGCTGACGCTCCAGGAAAACAACCATATCGTCATTATCGACGGCAAGACAGGCGCGGTGAAGACGCATTTCTCTGCCGGCACCGTCGATCTGGAAGGCATCGACACCAAGACCGATGGTCAACTGAAATTCACGGACAAGCAGGAAGGCCGCAAGCGCGAGCCGGATGCGGTCAAGTGGCTGGACAATGACCGTATCGTCATAGCCAACGAGGGCGACTGGCAGGGCGGTGCACGCGGCTTCACCATTTTCGACAAGACTGGCAAGCTCCGTTACGAAGCCGGCGCTTCGCTCGAGCACGCGGTTGTCGCCATTGGCCACTATCCGGAAAAACGCTCCAAGGCCAAGGGCATTGAGCCGGAAGGCCTCGAAACGGCGACCTTTGATGGTCAGAAGTACTTTTTCGTGCTTGCCGAGCGCGCCTCCATCGCCGCTGTTTACAAGGATACCGGCGCAGAGCCGCTGCTGACGCAGCTCCTGCCTTCGGGCATTTCGCCGGAAGGCGCGGTCGCCATTCCCGCGCGCAACCTTTTCGTCACGGCCAACGAGGCTGATCTGGTCGAGGATGGCGGCGCCCGCTCGCATGTCATGATCTATGAACGTGCCGAAGGCGAGCCGGCCTATCCGCAGCTGGTATCCGCCACCGTCGATGGTGCGCCGATCGGTTGGGGTGCTCTTTCGGGCTTGGTTGGCGATGCCGAAAAGCCTGGCATTCTCTATGCCGTCTCCGACTCAGTCTATGGCAACCAGCCGTCGATCTACACCATCGACGCGACGAGGAAGCCTGCCATCATCAGCAGCGTGCTGCGTGTCAAGCGCGACGGCATTGCCGCGCAGAAACTCGATATCGAAGGCATCGCGCTGGATGGCAAGGGCGGATTCTGGCTGGCCTCGGAAGGCGACAGCGCCAAACTTGTTCCGCACGCGCTCTACAACGTCAACGCCAAGGGTGAGATCAAGGCCGAGATCGCCTTACCGAAGGAACTCCTCACCGGTGACACCCGCTTCGGTTTCGAAGGCGTGACCATGGTGGGTAAAGGCGACGACGCCACGCTGTGGATGGCCGTGCAGCGCGAATGGGGCACGGACGAGAAGGGCTTCGTGAAGCTCGTCTCCTATAATCCGAAGTCCAAGGAGTGGGGCGCCGTGCGTTATCCGCTCGACAAGACCGAGGCAGGCTGGGTTGGCTTGTCTGAAATCACCGTGCAGGGCGAATATGTCTACATCATCGAGCGCGACAACCAGATCGGCGACAAGGCCAAGATCAAGAAGCTCTACCGCGTCGCGATCGCCGACCTGAAGCCCGGCAAGATCGGTGGCGAGCTGCCGCTTGTCGCCAAGCAGGAAGCCCACGACTTCCTGCCTGACCTCAAGGGCCAGACGAACGGCTATATCGTCGACAAGCTGGAAGGCTTCACCTTCGACAAGGCGGGAACGGCCTATGCCGTGACAGACAATGACGGTGTCGATGATTCCTCAGGCGAGACGCTTTTCTTCAAGGTGGACATGAAGGCGATCAACTGATTGCCCAATCACCAAGCGCATAAAGAAAAGCCGGGCAGAGCCCGGCTTTTCCGTCTTGTGGGGAACAGCTTCCGAACGATCCGCCTGCCGATGCCGCGCCACGCGTGCCGACAATCGGGGTGCCCTTTGGGAATCGGAATTTAGATGGTCGTCCGTCGGCGTCCAGCGAGGTGCTGCGGAAGGATCGTAACCGATCATCGCCCCATGGAATTTTTGCTCTTTATACTATCTGGTTTCTCTGAGTCCTGCTGGACCCAGCGGAAAAAAATATAAACAGGCAGCGCAATAAGCGCGAGTGTAACAAACGCGTCGATCGACATGGTTTCATCCATCAGTTCAACCGCTCATCATGAAACGGTGAGCCAAGCATGCCCGAAATCTATTTAAAAAGTCTAAATCTCGTTATTTTTCCGGGTGTTACGGAGTGATACAGAGATCCCGTGAGCCTGTCGGAATGTGGGGCAGGCGTATCAATCTGGGATAGATCACTCGTGCCGAAGCTTCCTCAGAGGCGCGAGGGCATCGAGTTAAGATCGTTGGAATGCCGGATGGCCTGTGCGTGCAATCAACCGCCCAGCTTGAGCGAAGACGCCGCCACACATGCATATATCTGAACAGATCAGGAAAATGGTGGGCGATGAGAGACTCGAACTCCCGACATCCTCGGTGTAAACGAGGCGCTCTACCAACTGAGCTAATCGCCCTTCGCGTGTCTCGGATCGTGTCCGCCGCGTCGGTGGCCGTGATGTATTCGGATCGGAAAAAAACCGCAAGGGCTTTTGTGAAGTTTTTTCGTTTTTTTTCGCCAAGGCTTTTTTCGTCATCGCAGGGCAGGGGAGAAAACCCGGCAACTGCGGGGTTTTTATGGGGAACATGAAACCCGCGAGGTCCCTGTCGCGCTCCGGAAGCTCGCTTGATGATATGGCTGACTGTGGACAAGTTTTTTGTTTTCGTTGGGAAAACCCGGGAAATCACGGCGTTAGCGGCCATCCTCCTTAATGGCGTCACGGTTTTTCCCGATCAAAATGAAGAAGCTTATTCTTTTGTCGTGAAACCTGCTTGACACCCCCGCACGAACGCCGTAGTTAGCCGCTCATCGAACAGCCGAGGCTGGTTCGAGCGGCGGGACAAGCTCCTGTCGTCAGGAGTTGCGGGTGTAGCTCAGTCGGTTAGAGTGCCGGCCTGTCACGCCGGAGGTCGCGGGTTCGAGCCCCGTCACTCGCGCCATCCTGTTCCTCGGAAAACGCAGATGAATGTCTGTGGTGCGCGGGTGTAGCTCAGTCGGTTAGAGTGCCGGCCTGTCACGCCGGAGGTCGCGGGTTCGAGCCCCGTCACTCGCGCCATTTCTTCCTGAAATGCTTCTCCAGATCATGTCGAGCGCGCTCACCGATAGCGCGTCAATCGCACCGATCCGTTCCGCTGGTTTCAGCCTTTTCGGCCATGATTTTTCCTGCGTTTTTAAGTCAAGTTTCGATTCTCGCAAACCGTCACTTCGCCGCTGTTTTGACGTAAAATTCGTGTGACTTTTTTGCGGCTGCGTCGTTCAATCGATTATTATTGTATTTGAGTGGCTTAGGCCGGAATTGTGGCCCAAAATTGCGTCAATTCTGGCAATATTGTTGCCAATGAATGCGGCAGGTGTCTTGAAAAGGTGCCTAAACTCTTGCAGAGAGGGCGCGGCTGCGCTAACCACTTTGGCGTTGCAACATATTGTCCGCTTTTTGAGACTCAAGGTCACAAAGGCAGGCCCGGCACCCGGCCGGGCAAGGAAGAGACCATGACTGAACTCCTCAGTTCCTACATTCCGATCGCAATCTTCATCGGTATCGCTCTCGTCATCGGCCTGGCGCTTCTCATTGCGCCATTTGCTGTTGCCTACAAGGCGCCGGACCCGGAAAAGCTGTCTGCTTTCGAGTGCGGTTTCAACGCCTTCGACGACGCCCGCATGAAGTTCGATATCCGCTTTTATCTGGTTTCGATTCTGTTCATCATCTTTGACCTGGAAGTCGCTTTCCTGTTCCCATGGGCGGTGTCTTTCGGTGAGATGGGCTGGTTCGGTTTCTGGTCGATGATGGTGTTCCTTCTCGTCCTGACCATCGGCTTTATCTATGAGTGGAAGAAGGGAGCGCTGGAATGGGCATGAGCCAGAACAACACCACGCTCGTTGCGCCGCAGCCGAAGGGGATCATTGATCCCTCGACCGGCAAGCCGGTTGGCAGCAACGATGCCTACTTCACTGAGATCAATGACGAGCTCGCCGACAAGGGCTTTCTCGTTACCTCTACCGACGAACTGATCACCTGGGCCCGTACCGGTTCGCTGATGTGGATGCAGTTCGGTCTTGCCTGTTGCGCCGTTGAAGGTCTGATGCAGGCCTCCGGCCCGCGTTACGACATGGAGCGCTTTGGCGTTGCTCCGCGCGCCTCACCGCGCCAGTCGGACGTGATGATCGTGGCTGGTACCTTGACGAACAAGATGGCGCCCGCTCTGCGCAAGGTCTATGACCAGATGCCGGAGCCACGTTACGTCATCTCCATGGGCTCCTGCGCCAATGGCGGCGGCTATTACCACTATTCCTACGCTGTTGTGCGTGGATGCGACCGCGTCGTCCCGGTGGATATTTACGTTCCGGGCTGTCCCCCCACGGCGGAAGCGCTGCTTTACGGCGTGCTTCTGCTGCAGAAGAAAATCCGCCGTACCGGTACGATCGAGCGCTAAGGGCAAAGGACGATTTTGGAATGAGCGAAGCTCTCAACGATCTTGCTGCTTACGTCAAGGAAGCGCGCGGTTCACTCGTCGTGTCGGCTGATATCGCCTATGGCGAACTGACGCTGAATACGACGCCTGACAACGTGATCGCGCTTTTGACCTTCCTGCGTGATGACGTTCAATGCGGGTTCGTCAATATCATTGATATCTGCGGCGTTGACTGGCCGCAGCGCGAAAAGCGCTTCGATGTCGTCTATCATCTGCTGTCGCCGCGCCAGAACCTGCGCGTGCGCGTCAAGCTGCAGGTGGAAGAAGACGAGGGCGTGCCGTCTGCCACATCCGTTTACATGGGTGCAGAGTGGTTCGAGCGTGAAGCCTGGGACATGTATGGCATTCCTTTCGAGGGCCATAAGGATCTGCGCCGCATCCTCACCGATTACGGCTTTGAAGGCCATCCGCTGCGCAAGGATTTTCCGGTTACCGGCTTTGTGGAAGTGCGTTACGATGACGTTCTGAAACGGGTTCTTTACGAACCGGTCGAACTGAAGCAGGAATTCCGTAACTTCGATTTCCTTTCCCCTTGGGAAGGGACCGAGTACGTTCTTCCCGGCGACGAAAAGGCCAAGCAATGAGCCAGGTTTCCGCGACAGAGCATGGGCAATGTCTTTGCGGCGCCGTCGGCTTTGAAGCCGAAGTGGGCGCCCGCGAATTCGGCGTTTGCCATTGCTCCATGTGCCGCCGCTGGTCGGGGGGTACGTTCATGGCTGTGGAATGCGCTGGCGTGTCCTTCCAGAATGACGAGCATCTCGGCGTCTTTTCGTCCTCGGAATGGGGCGAGCGTTGCTTCTGCACGAACTGCGGCAGCACGCTGATGTGGCGTTCGAAGGACGGCAAGCATTTCGCCGTGTCGCTGCAGGCTTTTGACAACCCGTCCAGTTTCACGTTCGCGTCGCAGATTTTCACGGATGAAAAGCCTTCGAACTATTCATTCGCCGAGACCACGCAGAACATGACCGGCCCCGAATTCATCGCCATGATCACCTCGGCGGAGCACTAGAATGACTGAGCATAACGTCCGCAACTTCACGATCAACTTCGGTCCGGAACATCCGTCCGCGCACGGCGTGCTGCGTCTGGTTCTCGAACTGGACGGTGAAATCGTCGAGCGCGTCGATCCCCATATCGGTCTGCTGCATCGCGGCACCGAAAAGCTGATCGAGACCAAGACCTACCTGCAGGCGGTACCCTATTTCGACCGCCTCGATTACGTCGCGCCGATGAACCAGGAACACGCTTTCGCGCTTGCCGTCGAAAAGCTGCTGGGCCTGGAAATCCCGATGCGCGGCCAGCTGATCCGCGTTCTCTATTCGGAAATCGGCCGCATCCTGTCGCACATCATGAACGTGACCACGCAGGCCATGGACGTGGGCGCGATGACGCCGCCGGTCTGGGGCTTTGAAGAGCGTGAAAAGCTGATGGTGTTTTATGAGCGGGCCTGTGGCGCGCGCATGCACTCGGCTTATTTCCGCCCGGGCGGTGTTCACCAGGACCTGCCGCCGGAACTGGTCGACGACATCGGCAAGTGGTGCGATCCCTTCATCACCGTCCTCGACAATATCGAGGGCCTTCTGACGGATAACCGTATCTACAAGCAGCGTAACGTCGATATCGGCGTCGTCTCGCTTGAGGACGCTTTTGCATGGGGCTTTACGGGCGTCATGGTTCGCGGCTCGGGCGCTGCCTGGGACCTGCGGCGGGCGCAGCCTTATGAGTGCTACTCCGATCTCGAATTCGATATTCCGGTCGGCAAAAACGGCGACTGCTACGATCGTTATCTGATCCGCATGCAGGAAATGCGCGAATCCGTGAAGATCATGAAGCAGTGCGTTGAACTTCTCTCCGGCAAGCATCGCATCGGCCCGGTCTCCTCGCTCGATGGCAAGGTGGTTCCGCCCAAGCGTGGTGAGATGAAGCGTTCGATGGAAGCGCTGATCCACCACTTCAAGCTCTACACCGAAGGTTACCACGTTCCCGCCGGCGAAGTTTACGCCGCCGTCGAGGCGCCGAAGGGCGAGTTCGGCGTCTACGTGGTTGCCGATGGTTCCAACAAGCCCTACCGCTGCAAGATCCGCGCGCCGGGCTACGCCCATCTTCAGGCGATGGACTTCCTGTGCAAGGGCCATCAGCTTGCCGACGTTACAGCCGTGCTCGGCTCTCTCGACATCGTGTTCGGGGAGGTTGACCGCTGATGCGTTTGCCGCTGGCCATTCCGGCTTTTCTCGCAGCGATGACGGCACCCGTTCTTGCCCAGACGGCAACGGACGAGGGTGCTGTTGCGCTGTCGAGCGGCGGCTCTTCGACCATCAAGCAGCTTCTGTCGTCGGGATACGAGATCAAGGCCTCGGTTCCCAATGGCAGCAAGTTCATCGTGTTCATGCAAAAAGACAAGGCGGCTTATGCCTGCGAATTCGTCACGGTGGCGAGATCGCGGTGTGAGACGTTAAACTGAAAAGGCGTGAGGAAGTATGTCCGTTCGTCGACTAGCCGAAGATCAGTTCCAGCCCGTGGCATTTGCCTTCAATGCGGAAAACACCGCATGGGCTGAGAAGACGATCAAGAAATATCCCGAGGGACGTCAGCAATCTGCCGTTATCCCCCTGCTCATGCGTGCGCAGGAGCAGGACGGCTGGGTTACCCGCGCCGCCATCGAAAAAATCGCAGACATGCTTGATATGGCCTATATCCGTGTCCTGGAAGTGGCGACCTTCTATACGCAGTTCCAGCTGAAGCCTGTCGGCACACGTGCTCACGTTCAGGTCTGCGGCACCACGCCCTGCATGCTGCGTGGCTCCGAAGCGCTGATGGATGTCTGCCGCAAGAAGATCCACCACGATCCGCTGCACACCAACGAAAGCGGCACGCTTTCCTGGGAAGAAGTGGAATGTCAGGGCGCCTGCGTCAACGCGCCAATGGTCATCATCTTCAAGGATGCCTATGAAGACCTGACGCCGGAGCGTCTGGAAGAGATCATCGACACGTTCGAGGCAGGCAAGGGCGATACCGTCAAGACCGGTCCGCAGATCGACCGTCATCAGTCCGTGCCCGTTGGCGGCCTGACGACGTTGACGGAAGAGATCAAGCCGGATCGTTCCAACCTCGATAAGCCCGCAGAGCCTGCAGCGGATGCCGCCCAGACGCCGCCGTCCAATGCTGCCAAGCCGAAGACCGACGCGCCGGAAACCGATCCGAAGCTGAAGACACCGGCAACGGCGCCGAAGGCTGCCGCTGAAAACGCCAAGGCTGCCGAGACCGAAGACGCCGGCAAGAAGTCGCAGTGAGAGGTTGAACCATGTTGAAAGATCAGGATCGCATCTTTACCAATCTCTACGGCCTCAAGGACAAGTCCCTGAAGGGCGTGCTGGCGCGCGGCCACTGGGATGGCACCAAGCAGATCATCGAAAAGGGCCGTGATTGGATCATCAATGAGATGAAGGCTTCGGGACTTCGCGGTCGCGGCGGCGCTGGCTTCCCGACGGGTCTCAAGTGGTCGTTCATGCCGAAGGAAAACGACGGCCGTCCGCATTACCTCGTCGTCAATGCCGACGAATCCGAGCCCGGCACCTGCAAGGACCGCGAAATCCTGCGCAACGATCCGCACACGCTGATCGAAGGCTGCGTGATCGCTGGTTTCGCCATGGGTGCGCATACGGCTTACATCTATGTTCGTGGCGAATATATGCGCGAGCGCGAAGCGCTTCAGGCAGCCATCGATGAATGCTACGATGCAGGCCTCCTCGGCGGGAACAACAAGAACGGCTGGGATTTCGACATCTACGTCCATCACGGTGCAGGTGCCTATATCTGCGGCGAAGAGACGGCATTGCTTGAAAGCCTCGAAGGCAAGAAGGGCCAGCCGCGCCTCAAGCCGCCGTTCCCGGCCAATATGGGTCTTTACGGCTGCCCGACGACCGTCAACAACGTTGAGTCCATCGCCGTTGCGCCGACCATTCTGCGTCGCGGCGCGGCCTGGTTCTCGTCGATTGGCCGTCCGAACAACGTCGGCACCAAGCTGTTCATGGTCTCCGGCCATGTTGAGCGTCCCTGCACCTTCGAAGACGCGCTCGGTCTGTCCTTCCGCGAACTGATCGAACACCACTGCGGTGGCATCCGTGGCGGCTGGGACAATCTGCTTGGCGTCATCCCCGGCGGCGCATCCTGCCCCATCGTGCGCGGTGAGGACATGAAGGACGCGATCATGGACTTCGACGGCATGCGCGAAGTGAAGTCTTCCTTCGGGACCGGCGGCATGATCGTCATGGACAAGTCCACCGACGTCATCAAGGCGATTGCCCGCATCGCGGCCTTCTTCAAGCACGAAAGCTGCGGCCAGTGCACGCCATGCCGCGAAGGCACGGGCTGGATGTGGCGCGTGCTGGAGCGTATGGTCAAGGGTAATGCGCAGAAGCGCGAGATCGACATGCTGTTCGAAGTGACGAAACAGATCGAAGGCCACACCATCTGCGCGCTCGGCGATGCTGCCGCATGGCCGGTACAGGCGCTGATCCGCAATTTCCGTCCGGAAATCGAAAAGCGCATCGACCAATATACCTACAGGGCCATGGATGATGGCGCTGTTTTGGAAGCCGCTGAATAAGCGTTGAGGCTTCGGGCGAAGCCGGAGAATTTCCGGTCTCGCGACACCATGAAGCGCCTGGCTGTTAATTGCCGGGTGCGATTAAGGATTTGTTGCGGACCGTGTGAGACACGGGACGAACAGGCAACAGGACGTAAGTAGGACCATGGCAAAGCTCAAGGTTGACGGTAAAGAGATCGAGGTTCCGGATCATTTCACGCTGTTGCAGGCGTGTGAGGAGGCTGGCGCCGAAGTTCCGCGCTTTTGTTTTCATGAGCGCTTGTCGGTCGCGGGTAACTGCCGCATGTGTCTCATCGAGGTGAAGGGCGGACCGCCGAAGCCGGCCGCTTCCTGCGCCATGGGCGTGCGCGATGTTCGCGGCGGCCCGAACGGCGAATTGCCTGAGGTCTTCACCAACACGCCGATGGTCAAGAAGGCCCGCGAAGGCGTGATGGAATTCCTGCTCATCAACCACCCGCTGGATTGCCCGATCTGCGACCAGGGCGGCGAATGCGACCTGCAGGACCAGGCCATGGCCTTCGGTATCGCCGGTTCGCGTTACGCGGAAAACAAGCGCGCGGTTGAAGACAAATATATCGGCCCGCTCGTCAAGACGGTCATGAACCGTTGCATCCACTGCACACGCTGCGTCCGTTTCACGACCGAAGTTGCCGGCATTGCCGAACTCGGCCTCATCGGCCGCGGCGAAGATGCCGAGATCACCACCTATCTAGAACAGGCGATGACATCAGAGCTTCAGGGCAACGTCGTTGATCTCTGCCCGGTCGGCGCGCTCACCTCCAAGCCCTTCGCCTTCACCGCCCGTCCTTGGGAACTGAACAAGACCGAAACCATCGACGTGATGGACGCTCTCGGTTCGGCCATCCGCGTCGATACCCGCGGCCGCGAAGTCATGCGCGTCATGCCGCGCGTCAACGAGGCGATTAATGAAGAGTGGATCTCCGACAAGAGCCGCTTCATCTGGGACGGCCTGAAGACGCAGCGCCTTGACCGGCCTTACGTCCGTAAAGATGGTCGCCTTCAGCCCGCAACCTGGGGCGAAGCGTTCGGCGCGATCAAGCAGGCTGTTGCCGCAACGTCCGGCAACAAGATCGGCGCGATCGCTGGCGATCTGTCGTCCGTCGAAGAAATGTTCGCGCTGAAGTCGCTTCTGGCTTCGCTCGGCTCCGCCAATGTCGATTGCCGCCAGGATGGTGCAGCGCTTGACCCGTCGCTCGGCCGCGCCAGCTATCTGTTCAATACCACCATCGAAGGTATCGAACAGGCCGACGCCTTGCTGATCGTTGGTTCCAACCCGCGTTACGAAGCGGCTGTCCTCAACGCCCGCATTCGCAAGCGCTGGCGTCGTGGCGGCTTCCCGATCGGCGTGATCGGCGAAGCTGGCGAGCTGCGTTACAATTACGAATATCTCGGTTCGGGTGCTGAAACCCTGTCCGATCTCGCCAATGGCTCCCACAGCTTCATTGAGAAGCTGAAGTCCGCCAAGAATCCTTTGATCATCGTCGGTCAGGGTGCTTTGTCTCGCGCTGATGGCGCTGCCGTACTGGCCGCTGCTGCCAAGCTCGCGACCTCGGTCGGCGCTGTCACCGAAGAGTGGAACGGGTTCTCGGTTCTGCACACTGCCGCTGCCCGTGTTGGCGGTCTCGATATCGGCTTCGTGCCGGGCGAGGGCGGTGTCGCCGCAGCCGACATGGTCGCCTCGATGGATGTTCTCTTCCTGCTCGGCGCCGATGAACTCGACCTGTCGAACAAGGGCGCGAAGTTCACCGTCTATATCGGCAGCCATGGCGATCAGGGCGCGATGAACGCCGACGTTATCCTTCCGGGTGCGGCCTATACCGAAAAATCCGGTATCTGGGTCAACACCGAAGGCCGTGTGCAGGTTGGCAACCGTGCCGGTTTCGCACCGGGCGAGGCCCGTGAAGACTGGGCGATCCTGCGTGCGCTGTCCGACGTCCTCGGCAAGAAACTGCCCTTCGATTCGCTGTCTGCCTTGCGCGGCCAGCTCTACGTCGCGCATCCGCATCTGGCGGAAACCGACGAGATCGTTGCCGGCAAGGCTTCCGATATCGAGGCTCTGGCTGCTAAAACGGGCTCGCTTGTGAAGTCGGCGTTTGCTTCGCCGGTAAAAGACTTTTATTTGACGAACCCGATTGCGCGCGCCTCTGCCGTCATGGCCGAGTGCTCCGCATTGGCCCGCAACAATTTCCAGGCTGCGGCAGAGTAAGGGTAGGGGATTATGGAATCGTTTTTCTGGAGCTACGTCTGGCCCGCGCTGATCATGGTCGGCCAGTCCCTGCTGCTTCTTGTCGTTCTTCTGGTGTCGATCGCGTTTCTGCTTCTTGCCGACCGTAAGGTCTGGGCGGCGGTTCAGCTGCGCCGTGGTCCGAACGTCGTTGGTCCCTTTGGTCTGTTCCAGTCCTTCGCCGACCTTCTGAAGTTCATCCTGAAAGAGCCCGTCATTCCAGCCGGCGCGAACAAGGCGGTCTTCCTTCTGGCGCCGCTTGTTGCCGTGACGCTGGCGCTTGCCACCTACGCGGTCATTCCGTTCGCTGATGGCTGGGTTGTCGCCAATATCAATGTCGGCATTCTCTACATCTTCGCGATCTCGTCGCTTGAAGTGTATGGCATCATCATGGGTGGCTGGGCTTCGAACTCGAAATATCCTTTCCTCGGCGCGTTGCGTTCTGCCGCGCAGATGGTGTCTTACGAAGTCTCGATCGGTCTCGTTATCGTCACCGTTCTGCTCTGCGTCGGCTCGCTGAATCTTACGGATATCGTTCTGGCGCAGCGTACCGGCCTCGGCACCATGCTCGGCCTGCCGGCCTCGTTCCTTGACTGGCACTGGCTGTCGCTGTTCCCGATGTTCATCGTGTTCTTCATCTCGGGCCTTGCCGAAACCAACCGTCCTCCCTTCGACCTTCCGGAAGCGGAATCGGAACTGGTTGCCGGTCACATGGTGGAATATGGCTCCACGCCCTACATGATGTTCATGCTCGGTGAATATGCCGCAATCGTGCTGATCTGCTGCCTCACCACCATTCTTTTCCTTGGCGGCTGGCTGCCGATCGTGGATGTATGGTTCCTGAACTGGGTGCCTGGTATCATCTGGTTCGCGCTGAAGGGCTGCATGGTCTTCTTCATGATCGCGCTCACCAAGGCCTTCGTTCCGCGTTACCGTTACGACCAGCTCATGCGCCTTGGCTGGAAGGTGTTCCTGCCGCTGTCGCTCGCCATGGTCGTTATCGTTGCATTCGTACTGAAGCTGACGGGGTGGGCCGGTTGATGTCCAAACTCCTCGCTCAAAGATCTGGAGACTGAGATGGCAAGCCTCTCCCAAGCCGTCAACTCGCTGTTCCTCAAGGAATTCGTCGGCGCGATCTTCCTGACGATGCGTCACTTCTTCAAGCAGAAGGCGACGATCAATTATCCTTTCGAAAAGGGACCGGTCTCGCCGCGCTTCCGTGGCGAACACGCGCTGCGCCGCTACCCGAACGGTGAAGAACGCTGCATCGCCTGCAAGCTGTGTGAAGCGATCTGTCCTGCTCAGGCGATCACCATCGAAGCCGGCCCGCGTCGCAACGACGGCACGCGCCGGACGGTGCGTTACGATATCGACATGGTGAAGTGCATCTATTGCGGCTTCTGCCAGGAAGCCTGCCCGGTCGATGCCATCGTTGAGGGCCCGAACTTCGAATTCGCGACGGAAACCCGCGAAGAGCTTTATTTCGACAAGCAGAAGCTTCTCGACAATGGCGACCGCTGGGAGCGTGAAATCGCGCGCAACCTCGCACTGGATGCACCTTACCGTTAAGGTGCAACCGTCTTTCCGGGGGCAATCCCGGAGAGCGAAGAAAAGTAAAATGCCTGCGCGGTTTTCGCCGGCGGGGACGAAACGGGCGAGGGGGCGTTAAGCCCTCTTCTCCCGATGAGGACAAGAAGGCACCAAGATGGGTCTGCACGCTGTATTCTTTTATATATTCGCTTTCGTCGCCGTGGCGTCTGCGTTCATGGTCATCGCCTCGAAGAACCCCGTCCATTCGGTGCTCTTCCTGATTTTGACCTTTTTCAACGCAGCCGCGCTGTTCCTGCTGACGGGGGCCGAGTTCCTCGCCATGATCCTGCTGGTGGTTTATGTGGGCGCGGTGGCGGTGCTGTTCCTCTTTGTCGTCATGATGCTGGACGTGGATTTCGCCGAACTGCGCTCCGGTGTGCTGCAATATGCTCCTGTTGGCGCACTGATCGGCGTCATCCTGGCGGCGGAACTGATCGTTGTGGTTGGTGGCAGCATGCTGAACCCGATCGCGGCAAAGTCCATCACCATGCCCATCCCGCCTGTGGCCGAACGCACCAATACGGCCGCACTCGGTGACGTGCTCTATACCAATTACGTCTACTTCTTCCAGCTCGCCGGTCTCGTGCTGCTGGTGGCCATGATCGGCGCCATCGTGCTGACGCTGCGTCATCGCACCGACATCAAGCGACAGGACATCTCCACGCAGGTTGGTCGCGACCCGAAGACCGCCGTTACCACGGTCAAGGTCAAGCCGGGCCAAGGCATCTGAAGGCGAACGGATCCAAGGAAAAAGAATATGGAAATCGGTCTTTCCCACTACCTGACGGTCAGCGCCATCCTCTTCACGATCGGCGTCTTCGGCATCTTCCTCAACCGGAAGAATGTCATCGTCATCCTCATGTCGATCGAGCTTATCCTGCTTGCGGTCAACCTTAACATGGTGGCGTTTTCGTCGTTCCTGAACGATATCGTCGGCCAGGTCTTCGCATTGTTCATCCTGACCGTTGCTGCTGCCGAAGCGGCCATCGGTCTTGCAATACTCGTTGTCTTCTACCGCAACCGCGGATCGATCGCCGTCGAAGACGTCAATATGATGAAGGGCTGATAAGGCTATGATCTACAAGGCTATCGTCTTTCTTCCACTGATCGGCTTCCTGATCGCCGGCCTGTTCGGCCGGTCCATCGGCGCCAAGGCTTCGGAATATGTCACCACCGGTCTGATGATCGTGGTCGCGATCCTGTCGTGGATCGTGTTCTTCAACGTCGCGCTTGCCCATGGCGAGCCGGGCGAGGTGATCAAGGTCACCGTGCTGCGCTGGATCCAGTCCGGCGGCATCGATGTCGAATGGGCGTTCCGCATCGATACGCTGACGGCCGTCATGTTCGTCGTCGTCAACACCGTCTCGACGCTCGTGCACCTGTATTCGATCGGATACATGCACCACGATCCGCATCGTCCGCGCTTCTTTGCCTATCTGTCGCTCTTCACCTTCGCCATGCTGATGCTGGTGACCTCGGACAACCTGCTGCAGATGTTCTTCGGCTGGGAAGGCGTGGGTCTGGCGTCCTATCTGCTGATCGGCTTCTGGTTCAAGAAGCCCTCCGCATCGGCTGCCGCCATGAAGGCCTTCATCGTCAACCGCGTCGGTGACTTCGGTTTCATTCTCGGCATTGGCGGCGTGTTCGTGCTGTTCGGCTCGATCAATTTCGAAACGATCTTCGCTGCCGCAGCGACCTATCTGCCGGCTGAAGGCGCTGCCTCGACGGAAACCGTCATCAACCTGTTCGGAATGCATCTGGACAAGGCCAATGCAATGACGGGCGTCTGCCTGCTGCTCTTCATGGGCGCGATGGGTAAGTCGGCGCAGTTCCTGCTGCACACCTGGCTGCCGGACGCGATGGAAGGCCCGACACCGGTTTCGGCCCTCATTCACGCCGCAACCATGGTCACCGCCGGCGTCTTCCTCGTCGCCCGCATGTCGCCGCTGTTCGAACTGTCGCATGATGCCTTGACGGTCGTCACGCTGATCGGCGCGATCACTGCCTTCTTTGCGGCAACCGTTGGCCTCGTACAGAACGACATCAAGCGCGTTATCGCCTATTCGACCTGCTCGCAGCTCGGTTACATGTTCGTGGCGCTTGGCGTCGGTGCTTACGGTGCTGCCGTGTTCCACCTCTTCACGCACGCCTTCTTCAAGGCTCTCCTGTTCTTGTGCGCCGGCTCGGTCATCCATGCCGTCGATGGCGAGCAGGACATGCGTTACATGGGCGGTCTGCGCAAGCATATCCCCATCACCTTCTGGACGATGACTGTCGGCACGCTGGCGCTGACCGGCGTCGGTATTCCGGGCACGATGATCGGTTTTGCCGGCTTCTTCTCGAAGGACGTCATCATCGAATCCGCTTATGCCTCGCATTCGGTTCTGTCCGGTTTCGCCTTCACGCTGCTGGTTATCGCCGCGCTGTTCACCAGCTTCTACTCCTGGCGTCTGGCCTTCATGACCTTCTTCGGCAAGCCGCGTGCATCTGCCGACGTCATGCACCATGTGCATGAATCGCCGATGGTCATGCTGATCCCGCTCTTTATCCTCACCGTTGGTGCGATCTTCGCCGGTGTCGCATTCGAAGGTTATTTCTTCGGCCATGAATATGCCGAATTCTGGAAGGGCGCTCTCTTTACGCTCCCGGAAAACGAGATCCTCGAAGAGTTCCACCACGTTCCGCTGTGGGTGAAGTGGAGCCCGTTCGTCGCTATGGCGCTTGGTTTCGTGACCGCATGGTACATGTACATCAAGTCGCCGGAGACGCCGAAGCGTCTGGCCGAGACCCATCGTGGCCTCTACCAGTTCCTTCTCAACAAGTGGTATTTCGACGAACTCTACGACTTCCTCTTCGTTCGTTCCGCAAAGGCGCTCGGCCGCTTCCTGTGGAAGAAGGGCGACGTCGCCGTCATCGATCACTATGGACCGAACGGCATTGCAGCGCGTGTGGTTGACGTGACCAACCGCATGGTGCGCCTGCAATCCGGTTACCTCTATCACTATGCCTTTGCGATGCTGATCGGCATCGCGGCGCTTGTCACCTGGATGATGCTCGGGAGTGCCCTCTGATGACCGATTGGCCCATTCTTTCAACGGTCACCTTTCTGCCGCTCGTCGGCGTGGTGCTCCTGCTTCTGACGAATGAGAACGGCCCCTATGGTCGCCGCAACATTCTCAACGTCTCGCTGCTGACGACGGTCTTCACCTTCATCGTGTCGCTGTTCATCTGGATCGGTTTCGACAATTCGAACCCCGGCTTCCAGATGGTCGAGAAGCATCAATGGTTCGGTAACATCGCCGCCTACCATCTTGGCGTCGACGGCATCTCCATGCTGTTCGTTATCCTCACCACTTTCCTCATGCCGTTCTGCGTGCTGGCAAGCTGGGATTCGATCGAAAAGCGCATCAAGGAATACATGATCGCCTTCCTGCTGCTGGAAGTCGTCATGATCGGCGTCTTTGTGGCGCTGGATACGGTTCTCTTCTACGTCTTCTTCGAAGCGACGCTGATTCCGATGTTCATCATCATCGGTGTCTGGGGCGGCAAGGATCGCGTTTACGCGTCCTACAAGTTCTTCCTCTACACGCTGCTCGGCTCGGTTCTGACGATGCTCGCCATCATGGCCATGTATTGGCAGGCCGGCACGACCGACATGACCGAACTGCTGAAATACGGCTTCCCGGCCGGCATGCAGACCTGGCTGTGGCTTGCCTGTTTCGCCGCCTTCTCGGTCAAGATGCCGATGTGGCCGGTGCACACCTGGCTGCCGGATGCCCACGTTCAGGCCCCGACCGCAGGTTCGGTCATTCTGGCTGGCGTCATGCTGAAGCTCGGCGGTTACGGTTTCATCCGCTTCTCGTTGTCGATGTTCCCCTTAGCGTCGGATTATTTCGCACCCTTCGTCTTCACGCTGTCGGTTCTCGCCATCATCTACACCTCGCTGGTGGCGATGATGCAGGACGACATCAAGAAGCTGATCGCCTATTCCTCCGTTGCTCACATGGGTTACGTCACCATGGGCATCTTCGCTGCCAACGTTCAGGGCGTGCAGGGTGCAATCTTCCAGATGCTGTCGCACGGCATCGTGTCGGGCGCGCTCTTCCTCTGCGTCGGCGTCGTTTACGACCGTCTCCATACCCGCGAAATCGCGGCCTATGGCGGCCTCGTCAACAACATGCCGAAATATGCCGTGGCCTTCATGATCTTCACCATGGCCAATGTCGGTCTGCCCGGCACGTCCGGCTTCATCGGTGAATTCCTCACGCTCATCGGTGTGTTCCGCGCCAACACGCTGGTCGCACTCTTTGCTGCCACCGGCGTCATCCTCTCGGCCGCCTATGCGCTGTGGCTTTACCGCCGCGTGATCTTCGGCGCGCTTGAGAAGGAAAGCCTGAAGAGCCTGCTCGATCTGTCGACCCGCGAAAAGGTCATCCTTTATCCGCTGGTCGTGCTGACGATCTTCTTCGGTGTCTATCCGGCACCGGTGTTCGATGCGACAGCCGCATCGGTCGATCTTCTGGTAAACAACTATTCGGCTGCACTGCAGGCGGCGCAAAATGTTGCGCTCTCTATGAATTGACGACAGGACCCGTTGGACATGACCGCTGAAATCCTTTTTGCCAGTCTGCACATTGCGACGCCCGAGCTGATCCTTGCGGTCGGCGCGCTGGCGCTGCTCATGATTGGCGTCTTCTCGGGCGACAAGTCGACAACGACGGTCACCGGCCTTGCCGTTGCCCTCCTGCTCGTCGTCGGTCTCTGGATCATCTTTGCCCCCGCATCGGGCGTTGCTTTCGGCGGTGTCTACATCGCCGATGCCTTCGGGAACTTCATGAAGGTGCTGGCGCTGATCGGCTCCATCACCGCCATGATCCTCGCCGTCGGTCAGGGCCGCTTCGAGCCGATCGGCCGTTTCGAATATCCGGTGCTGCTGGTTCTCGCGACGCTCGGCATCCTGCTGATGATCTCGGCCAATAACCTGATCTCGCTCTACATGGCGCTGGAACTGCAGTCGCTCGCGCTCTACGTCGTCTGCGCCATCAACCGCGAAAGCCTGCGGTCCACGGAAGCGGGCCTGAAGTATTTCGTTCTCGGCGCACTGTCCTCGGGCATGCTGCTTTACGGCATGTCGTTGGTCTACGGTTTTACCGGCAATACCGGCTTTACCGAAATTGCCCAGGTACTGGCCTCGGAAACCCGTTCGCTCGGCCTCGTTTTCGGTCTGGTTTTCGTGCTGGCCGGTCTGGCATTCAAGATTTCCGCCGTTCCGTTCCACATGTGGACGCCGGACGTTTATGAAGGCGCTCCGACCCCGGTCACGGCCTTCCTCTCGGCTGCGCCGAAGATCGGCGCCATGGCGATCCTCGTTCGCATCGTCGTCGAAGCGTTCCAGCCCGTGTTCGCCGACTGGCAGCAGATCGTCGTCTTCATCTCCATCGCGTCCATGCTGCTTGGTTCGTTTGCCGCAATCGGTCAGAAGAATATCAAGCGCCTGATGGCCTATTCCTCCATCGGTCATATGGGTTATGCGCTGGTCGGCCTTGCCGCTGGCACGCAGGCGGGTGTTGCTGGCGTTATCCTGTACATGGCCGTCTACATGGTCATGACTCTTGGCACCTTTGCCTGCATCCTCGCCATGCGCCGCAAGGAAATCGGCAATGTCGAGAATGTCGAAGATCTCGCCGGTGTTTCGTCTTCCAATCCCTTCATGGCGGTCGTGCTGACGATCCTGATGTTCTCGCTTGCCGGCATTCCGCCGCTCGCCGGCTTCTTCGGCAAGTACTACGTGTTCCTCGCCGCCATCGAAGCGAAGCTATACCCGCTCGCCATCATCGGTGTGATCGGCTCGGTGGTCGGCGCCTATTATTACATTCGCGTCGTCAAGGTCATGTGGTTCGATGAAGCCAAGGACAAGTTCGAGCGTCCGTCGGGTGAACTGAAAGTGGTTTATGCGCTCTCGGCCTTCTTCACCGTCGCCTTTATCGTGTTCGGCGGTGCGCTTGGCAACGCGGTCACGGCTGCGGCGAAGACCTTCTTTTGAGCAGTACACGAACGAATACGGGCCGGATGTCCATCGATGATATCAGGCACGAGGCGATGGCGGAAACGCCATCGACCAATCTGGAATGTTTCGCCCGGGCACGGGCGGGGGATGGCGGCAACCTGTGGGTTACCGCCGTCCGCCAGACCGGCGGCCGGGGCCGCCGAGGCCGGCCCTGGGTCTCAGAGCCCGGCAATCTCTACGCTTCTCTTCTTCTGATCGATCCCGCGCCGATGGAGCGCATCGGCTCTCTGCCGCTCGCTTCTGCGCTGGCGGTTTATCGCGCCATTCGCGCGGTGCTGCCGCCGGGCGGCGACGCGCTTGAAATCAAGTGGCCAAACGATGTGCTCATCGGCCGCCGCAAGACCTGCGGCATCCTGATGGAGGCGGAGCTTTTGCCAGACGGCCGCCGCGCCATCGTCATCGGCATTGGTATCAATATCGCCCATAAGCCCGACAATCCGCTTTATCCCGTCACGATGCTATCGGAACATGGTGCATCCTGCTCGCCCGAGGAACTGTTCGCCCATCTCTTCCGTGAGACGACCGAGGTTCTGCGCGAATGGGATGAGGGCAGGGGCGTATCTGGCATCATCGCCAGCTGGCGGGCGGCGGCCTGTGGCATTGGCGAACATATCACCGTCAACTTCCCGGATCGTTCGATCGGCGGGCGTTTTGTCGGAATTGATGATAATGGTTATCTGCTGCTGGATGAGGACGAGGGCGCAAGACGCTCCATCGCCGCCGGCGACGTGTTTTTCGGATGAGGCGAACGGTGCGGGCAAAAGATCCGCGCCGAACCCTATCCCAGAGGTTGGAGCTTTCCTGCGGCTCATGAAATGCAGGGCGACAAACCGGCTCCGCATCGGCCCGGTCGATCAGATGGTTCAACAGGTCCGATGCGGGATAGCAGCGGCAAGGCGCGGCATGACGCCGTCCTGCGCGCGTTTTGTGAATGGATAAGAAAAACAATGGCTCAACAGGACGAACTGGTTTTTGTGCCGCTTGGCGGCGTGGGTGAAATCGGCATGAATCTGGCGCTTTACGGCTACGGGCCGGCAAGCAGGCGCGAATGGATCATGGTGGATTGCGGCGTGACCTTTGCCGGCTTGGATTTGCCGGGCGTCGATCTGGTCCTGCCCGATATCAGCTATATCGAGGCGCAGAAGAAAAACCTCAAGGGCATCATCATCACCCACGCCCACGAGGACCACTATGGTGCGCTGAACGATCTCTGGCCCGGCCTCAATGTGCCGGTCTATGCCTCGGCCTTCACCGCCGGCATGCTGGAGGCGAAGCGCGCTTATGAAGGCACCCGCGCGGAAATTCCAATCACGCCGTTCAAGGCGGGCGACCGCATTAATGTCGGCCCCTTCGAAATTGAAGCCGTTGGCGTCAACCACTCCATTCCCGAGCCGATGTCACTGGTCATCCGCACGCCACTCGGCAATGTCATCCACACCGGTGACTGGAAGATCGACGAAGCGCCGTCACTTGGGCCGTTGACGGATGAAGCCCGGTTCCGCGCCATCGGTGAAGAGGGCGTTCTGGCACTGATGTGCGACAGCACCAACTCCGTGCGCGACGGCGTGTCGCCTTCCGAGCATGAGGTTTCGGAAGGCCTGCGCCAGATCATCGAAAATGCCGAGGGCCGCGTGGCCGTCACCACCTTCTCCTCCAATGTCGGGCGCATCCGCTCGATCGCGCAGGCGGCTGAGGCTGCCGGTCGTGAAGTGCTGCTGCTTGGCTCGTCGCTGAAGCGCGTCGTCAACGTGTCGCAGGACCTCGGCATCATGGAAGGCATCAAGCCGTTCCTCGCTGAAGATGAATTCGGTTATATTCCCCGTGATCGTGTGGTGCTGATCCTGACCGGTTCGCAGGGCGAACCGCGTGCAGCGCTCGCCAAGCTTTCCCGGGATGAGATGCGCAATGTGGCGCTCGCGTCCGGCGATACGGTCGTATTTTCGTCACGCGCCATCCCCGGCAATGAAAAGGCGATCATTGATATCAAGAACGGTTTGATCGAACAGGGCGTGCACATCGTCACTGACAATGAGGCGCTGGTACACGTCTCCGGCCATCCGCGCCGTAACGAGCTTCTGAGGATGTATGAATGGACAAAGCCGCAGATCGTCGTGCCCGTCCATGGCGAAGCGGCGCATCTCGTGGCGCAGAAGGAACTGGCCGAGCAGGCTGGCATTTCCCAGGTGCCGAAGGTGCGCAACGGCAACGTTCTGCGCCTCGCACCCGGTCCTGCCGAAGTGATCGATGACGTGCCACACGGCCGCGTCTTCAAGGACGGCAATCTCATCGGTGACATGGACGAGATGGGCATCAGCAACCGCCGCAAGCTCTCCTTTGCGGGCCATGTCTCGGTGAATGTCGTGCTGGACAGCCGTTATGATTTCCTCGGCGATCCCGATGTCGTGCCTTTCGGCCTGCCGGAATTCGATGACGAGGATGAGGCGATGGAGGACACGCTTTATGACGCCGTGCTCGGCGCCGTCGAAAGCATTCCGCGCGCCCGCCGCAAAGATCTGGAATTGCTGCGCGAAGCCGTGCGCCGCGCCGTGCGCGCCGCCGCCAATCAGAGTTGGGGCAAGAAGCCGATCGTGACGGTTTTTGTGACGAAGGTGTAAGCCGGGAAGCAGGAGCTTTCGGGCGATAGTATTATCCGCTCTCCGTCACCCCGCATTAGATCCGGGGTCCAGCGCGATCAAGTCCTTGATCGCGTAAAGACTCGTCTCACGGCGCAGACGCGCCGTGGCTGGATGCCGGATCAAGTGCGGCATGGCGGAGGAGAGGTCCTCCGCCTTCGTGAGCGACCTCACGGTACCTGCTCAAAGCGCGGTTCTGGTCGTCCTTCCAAGGCTTTTTGCGCTTCTTGCAGAGAAGTGATTCCGGTTTGCGGATGAATGCGATACAAGGGCGCATTGTGCAGGAGGATCACATGCCGTTTCTTTCGCTCTTCGCCGTTTATTTCATCGTCTGGTGGACGGTGCTTTTCATCGTGCTTCCGATTGGTCTGCGCACCCAGGACGATGACGGCGACGTGGCGCTGGGCACGGTTGCCAGCGCCCCATCCAGCTTCAGGGGCGGACGGATCGTCTTGTGGACGACCCTCATTTCGGCGCTGATCTGTGGGATCTGGTACGGTGGAAGCTGGTGGTTCGGCGTGAGCCTTGATGACCTGCCGAGAATTATCCCCGTTTTTGATTGAATGGCGCCGCCGCCACGCGGGTCATCGTGGCGCGTGACATCTCGCTGCTAGCGAATGAGAGTGCCTGTTAAGGAGGCAACTCGGCGCGGATCTCTCGTGCAAAGCGTCATACGGATGTCACATGGATCGTGCACACACCATCCAAAGTGGTGCATCGACGGTCGGCATTTGCCCTCATGAAGGAGCTAAAGAGCGAAACCGGGTTCGAAGCAAAAAAAAACAAGGCCTTTCAGCCTTGTTTTCCAGTTTTCGCGTGATCTGTAACCGTTACCGGGGCAGCGAACGAGCGCGCCTAAGATCTAATCCTCCCAAGACTGACCGCGAAATGACAAGAATTTAAACTTCCTGCCTCTTTTGTAAGCTAAAGCTAGCTCAAAGCCCCATGCTTGTCATCTTGTTTTTTGCATATTTGTTACAGTCGGCAAAAAATTCCCTGTGGTGCATTATGTCGCACCCAAGCAAGAATAATATTCCGGCCAAAGCGTTTTGACGAGAATTAGGTATCGCGAAAATACCTTGAAATCGCCTTTATCGCTCTTTTCATGGCGGGTTTTCATCCGGGCCGGAAACGGCTATATCCGGCGCCAATATCCCTCTATTCGGGGCGATTCCCGCGCTTCACGCGCGCTCGTCCGCATCAATGGAAGCCGTCATGCGTCTTAGCCGTTATTTCCTGCCCATCCTGAAGGAAAACCCCAAGGAAGCCGAGATTGTGTCTCACCGCCTCATGCTGCGTGCCGGGATGATCCGGCAGCAATCGGCTGGCATCTATTCCTGGCTGCCACTCGGCAAACGCGTGCTCGATAAGGTTAACAAGATCATCCGCGAGGAGCAGAACCGCTCCGGCGCCATCGAGCTCCTGATGCCCACCCTGCAGTCGGCAGAGCTGTGGCAGGAAAGCGGCCGTTATGACGATTACGGCAAGGAAATGCTGCGCATCAAGGACCGCCAGGATCGCCAGATGCTCTATGGCCCCACCAACGAGGAGATGATCACCGACATCTTCCGTTCGTACGTGAAGTCCTACAAGAACCTGCCGCTGAACCTCTATCATATCCAGCTGAAGTTCCGCGACGAGGTGCGTCCGCGCTTCGGCACCATGCGCTCGCGCGAGTTCCTGATGAAGGACGCTTATTCCTTCGACCTTACGAAGGAAGACGCGATCCATTCCTACAACAAGATGTTCGTGGCGTACCTGCGCACGTTCGAGCGGCTCGGCTTGCGTGCCATTCCCATGCGCGCCGATACCGGCCCGATCGGCGGCAATCACAGCCACGAGTTCATCATTCTGGCAGATACCGGCGAATCCGAGGTCTTCTGCCACAAGAGCTTCCTGGACCGCGCCATTCCCGCTGAAAGCACCGACTTCGACGATGTCGAAGCATTGCAGGGCGTGTTTGACGAATGGACGGCTGATTACGCCGCCACCTCTGAAATGCATGACGAAGCCGCCTATGACGCGATTCCTGAGGGCGAACGCCTTTCGGCACGCGGCATTGAGGTCGGCCACATCTTCTATTTTGGCACGAAATATTCCGAGCCGATGGGCGCAAAAGTGCAGGGCAAAGACGGAAAAGAACACCCTGTCCACATGGGTTCCTACGGCATCGGACCAACACGCCTTGTTCCCGCCATCATTGAAGCATCGCATGACGAGAACGGAATCATCTGGCCGGCTTCGGTCGCTCCTTTCGACGTCGTGATCATCAACATGAAGGCTGGAGACGCGGCCTGCGATGCAGCTTGCGAAAAGCTGTATTACCAGCTCTCCAACGCCGGCAAGGATGTTCTCTACGACGATACGGACGACCGTGCGGGCCAGAAATTCGCCACGGCCGATCTGATTGGCGTGCCGCTGCAGATCATCGTCGGCCCGCGTTCGGTCGCGAATGGCGAAGTCGAAGTGAAGGATCGCAAGACCGGCGAGCGGGAAACCGTCACAGTCGAGGCGGCAATGAACAGGGTGCTGGCCTGAGCGCAAGCGCTAGCCGGAGCGGCCCAGTCGATGGTCGCTCCGCTTTTGCATCGCCGATGCCAAGGAAATACAGGCCGGGTTTTGGAAAAGCCGGCCTTGCAGTTTGAAATCAGGGAGACGACATGGCACAAGCCGAGGCTGAAAAGGGTGCGGCTGTTTCCGCCGGGGTAAAGACCGCCCGGCCGTTTTCCGCTTTTGAACGGATGGTGGCCTGGCGCTACCTGCGGTCACGGCGCAAGGAAGCCTTCATTTCCGTCATTGCCGGTTTTTCCTTTGTCGGCATTATGCTGGGCGTAGCGACGCTCATCATCGTCATGGCCGTCATGAACGGTTTCCGCACGGAGCTGATCTCCCGCATTCTCGGCATCAACGGCCACATGATCGTGCAGCCGATCGATCAGCCCTTCAACAATTACGATGAACTGGCGAAGAAGTTCGCCGCCGTTCCCGGCGTCACCATGGCGTTGCCGCTGGTGGAGGGCCAGACGCTCGCCTCCGGCCGCGGCGGTGCGGGCTCCGGCGCTCTGGTGCGCGGTGTGCGCCAGGAGGATATCGACAAGGTCAAGGAGGTCGCCACCAACATCAAGACCGGCGATCTCGTTGGCTTCATGGCAGGTGACGGCGTCCTCGTCGGTTCCAGGCTTGCATCGCAATTGGGTGTCACGGCTGGCGATGATATCACCCTCATATCACCGGAAGGTGACGTAACCCCGATGGGGGTTAATCCGCGCGTCAAATCCTACAAGATCTCCGGTGTCTTCGAGATCGGCATGTCCGAATACGACGCCTCGATGATCTATATGCCGCTCTCGGAGGCGCAGCTTTATTTCAACGCAGACGGAGTCGTGCAGTCCATCGAGCTCTATGTCAGCCGCCCGGATGACGTTGACGGCATCCGCCCGCTGGTGGAACAGGCGGCTGAAAGGCAGGTCTACATCACCGACTGGCGGCAGCGGAACCAGACCTTCTTCTCCGCCCTGCAGGTGGAGCGGAACGTGATGTTCATGATCCTGACGCTCATCGTCCTGGTCGCGGCGCTCAACATCATTTCCGGCCTGATCATGCTGGTAAAGGACAAGGGCAGTGATATCGCCATTTTGCGCACCATGGGCGCAAGCTCAGGTGCCGTGATGCGCATCTTTTTCATGACAGGAGCGGCGATCGGCACGGTCGGTACCTTCGCTGGCGTGGCGCTTGGTGTCCTCGTGTGTCTCAATGTCGAATCCATCCGGCAGTTCTTCTCCTGGATTTCGGGCACGGTGCTGTTTGATCCGCAGCTCTATTTCCTCAGCCAGCTTCCGGCCGAAATGGATATTGGTGAGACCATCACGGTCGTCATCATGGCTCTGACGCTCTCTTTCCTGGCAACGATCTTCCCGGCCTGGCGTGCTTCCAAGCTCGATCCGGTTCAGGCCCTGCGTTACGAATAAGGACCGCTTCGCAATATGGCAAAAAAAACAGTGCTGCGGCTTACCGGTGTCGAAAGAACCTATGGTCAGGGCGAGACATCGCTTTCCATCCTGCGCAAGGCGGATTTCCAGTTAAAGAGCGGTGAGATGGTGGCGCTGGTCGCCCCCTCCGGCACCGGAAAATCGACTTTGCTGCATCTCGCCGGGCTTCTCGAACATCCAGACGCCGGCGAAGTTTATATCAACGACGCGCCGTGTAACGGCCTGCCGGATGAGACGCGCACGGCGATCCGCCGCAGTGACATCGGCTTCGTTTATCAGTTCCACCATCTCCTGCCAGAGTTTTCAGCAGTTGAGAACGTGATGATGCCGCAGCTCATTGCTGGCCTCACGCAGGCAGAGGCCCGCAAGCGCGCGAGTGCGTTGCTGGATTACATGCGGGTAGGACACCGCGGAGAACACCGGCCGGCCGAACTTTCCGGCGGTGAACAGCAGCGTGTCGCCATTGCCCGCGCGGTCGCCAACGCGCCCCTCCTGCTTCTGGCTGATGAACCGACCGGCAATCTCGATCCGGAAACGGCATCCTATGTCTTCGACGCGCTGGAGGCGCTGGTGCGACAGTCGGGCCTCGCCGCCCTCATCGCCACCCATAATCACGAGCTTGCCGGCCGTATGGACCGGCGTGTGACGCTCGCCGAAGGAAAGATCGTCGACTTCTGACCCTGACCGGCAGGGCAGCATCTGTCTCTCAGCATTCCGAACGCAGTGGCGGATCGTCATCTGGACGCCGAGACCATGCCATAGCAAAGCGCTGGGTTGCTGGCCTGGGCGATGTCGGCGTCGCGATCCAAGGATAAGCGTCCTTACTACATGATTTTTTTTGAACCCGGAGGTTTTGCCACCTCCGGGTTTTTTGCTTTGGAGTCAGCGACTTGTTTGGCTGCTCGCGGGAACCCGCGGCGATTCTCCTGCATTGGCAAGAGGAACATCGACAGAACCCTGTTGACAAACGAACAGAATGAGAACAAAGTTAGAACATAACGAGTAAGGAGAGACCAATGACTGATTTCATCCGTGACGTTGCCGCTTTCACCTCCATCGCTGTCTTCGTTGCCAGCTTTTCGGTGATCCTCACCGCCCTGTGAAGAAGACACCGGCGCAGAAGCCTGTATGGACACCGTAAGGCGGTGGACATTGAGCGCCGGAAATCGGAAAATCGCCCCCGTGATTCAGAATGACAGGATGATGATATGGGCGATATGGTTGTGCATGGAGAGAGCTCTGGCGACACCGTGAAAACACCCGGTTTCGTCCACCTTCGGGTGCACTCCGCTTATTCCCTTCTTGAGGGGGCCTTGCCGCTCAAGAAAATAATGGCCAAGGCCGTCGCAGACGGTCAACCGGCCATTGCCATCACTGATACCAATAACCTTTTTGTGGCGCTGGAATTTTCCGAAAAGGCCCGCGACGAGGGATTGCAGCCGATCATTGGCTGCCAGCTGTCCATCGACATGCAGGATGCGGCGGATGACCGCCGCAGCCATAATAGCCATCTGCAGAAACTTCCCGCCATCGTCCTCCTTGCCGCCAATGCGGAGGGGTATGAGCGGCTGGTCGATCTTGTCAGTCGCGCTTATCTCGACGGCGAGGGCAGTGGTCACGCGGTGCATATTACCCGCGCGTGGCTGGAAGAAGCTTCCAATGCGGGGCTCATCGCACTGACCGGCGCATCCGGCGGGCCAGTTGATATGGCACTGAAGGACGGCCACGCCGCGCAGGCCAGAGAGAGGCTTCTGGCGCTGAAGTCACTCTTCGGTGACGGCCTCTATATCGAGTTGCAGCGCCAGTCAGGTTACGATCGTTCGCACGAGCGGCGCATGATCGGCCTTGCCTATGAGCACGATATTCCGCTGGTTGCGACCAACGAAGCCTTCTTTCCGTCGAAGGCCGATTATGAGGCGCATGATGCGCTGATGGCCGTCGCGCACAATGCTATCGTCTCGGACGACAGCCGCTTCCGGCTGACGCCTGATCACTACCTCAAGAGCCGTGCGGAGATGACGGCGCTGTTTGCCGATCTTCCCGAGGCGCTCGACAACACCGTCGAGATCGCGCTGCGCTGCTCTTACGTACTGAAAAAACGTGGGCCCATCCTGCCGCGTTTCACCGGCGCCAGCGATGATCCGGAGGCGGCCGAGCGCGCCGAGACCGAGGAACTGCGCCGCCAGGCCGTGGAGGGGTTGAATCAGCGCCTTTCTGCCCTCGGCATGGCGCCCGGTTACACGGAGCAGGAGTATCGCGACCGCCTCGATTTCGAACTCGGCGTCATCTCGCGCATGAAGTTCCCGGGTTACTTCCTCATCGTTGCCGACTTCATCAAATGGGCGAAACAGCACGATATTCCGGTCGGGCCGGGCCGTGGTTCGGGTGCCGGTTCGCTTGTCGCTTATGCGCTGACGATCACCGACGTCGACCCTTTGCGGTTCTCGCTACTCTTCGAGCGCTTCCTCAATCCCGAACGCGTATCGATGCCCGACTTCGATATCGACTTCTGTCAGGATCGCCGCGAAGAGGTCATACGCTACGTGCAGGCAAAATATGGCCGTGAGCAGGTGGCGCAGATCATCACTTTCGGTTCGCTGCAGGCCCGCGCCGCGCTACGCGATGTCGGCCGCGTGCTGGAAATGCCCTATGGGCAGGTGGACAAGATCTGCAAGCTCGTGCCCAACAATCCGGCCAACCCGACGCCGCTGTCCAAAGCGATCGAGGAAGAGCCACGCCTGCAGGAAGAGGCGGACAAGGAGCCGGTGGTCGCCCGCTTGCTGGATATCGCCCAGAAGATCGAAGGGCTTTACCGGCACGCCTCCACCCATGCCGCCGGTATCGTCATTGGTGACCGCCCGCTGTCGAAGCTTGTACCAATGTATCGCGATCCGCGATCCGATATGCCGGTCACGCAGTTCAACATGAAGTGGGTGGAAAGCGCCGGCCTCGTCAAATTCGACTTTCTCGGCCTGAAGACGCTGACGGTCCTGAAAGTCGCCGTCGATTTCGTCGCCAAGCGCGGGATCAAGGTCGATCTTGCGGCAATCCCGCTTGAGGACGTCAAAACCTACGAGATGTTGTCGCGCGGCGAAACCATCGGCGTGTTCCAGGTGGAAAGCGCCGGCATGCGCAAGGCGCTGATCGGCATGCGGCCTGACTGCATCGAGGACATCATCGCACTGGTGGCGCTCTATCGTCCGGGCCCGATGGAGAACATCCCGGTCTACAACGCGCGCAAGCACGGCGAGGAGGAGCTGGAATCAATCCACCCGACCATCGACCATCTGCTCAAGGAAACGCAGGGCGTTATCGTCTATCAGGAACAGGTGATGCAGATCGCCCAGGTTCTGTCGGGATATTCGCTTGGTGAAGCCGATCTTCTGCGCCGCGCCATGGGCAAGAAGATCAAGGAGGAAATGGACAAGCAGCGCGAGCGCTTCGTGGACGGTGCGATCAAGAACGGCGTTTCGAAGCCGCAGGCCGACACGATCTTCGATCTTCTCGCGAAATTCGCCAATTACGGCTTCAACAAGAGCCATGCCGCGGCCTACGCCATCGTCTCCTACCAGACCGCCTACATGAAGGCGCATTACCCGGTGGAGTTCCTGGCGGCCTCTATGACGCTCGACATGGCCAACACGGAAAAGCTCAACGATTTCCGTCAGGACGCGGGGCGTCTCGGCATCGAGATCGTCGCACCGTCGGTGCAGACCTCTTTCCGTCAGTTCGAGACGGGTGAGAACCGGATCTATTATTCGCTTGCCGCCATCAAGGGTGTGGGCGAGGGCGCGGTAGAGCACATCGTCCAGGTCCGCGGCGACAAGCCATTTACGAGCCTCGAGGATTTCTGCCTGCGCATCGATCCGAAGCAGATCAACCGGCGTGTATTGGAAAGCCTCATCAATGCCGGCGCTTTCGATTGTTTCGGCCGCGACCGTGCAGAATTGATCGGCGGGTTGGACCGGATCATCGGTTATGCGCAGATGGCGCAGAACAACCGCACCATCGGCCAGTCGGACATGTTCGGCTCCGGTGGCGGCAATGGGCCGGAAAAGCTGGTTCTGCCGGCCTTTCAGCCATGGCTCGCCTCGGAAAAGCTGCTGCGCGAATATCAGGTTCTCGGTTTTTACCTGACCGCCCATCCGCTCGATACTTACCGCCCGATTTTGGAGAAGTTGCGAGTGCAGAACTTCGCCGATTTTTCGGCCGCGGTAAAACAGGGCGCGACGGCCGGGCGCCTCGCCGGGACCGTCACCGGCAAGCAGGAGCGCAAAACCCGCACCGGCAACAAGATGGGTATCGTCACCTTCTCGGATGCTTCAGGACAATATGAGGCCGTGCTGTTTTCCGAAGGGCTCGGCCAGTTCCGCGATCTGCTTGAGGTCGGCAAGTCTCTTGTCATCACCGTGCAGGCGGAAGAGCGCCCGGAAGGCATTGGTCTGCGTATCCAGACGGCGCAGTCGCTGGAAGAAAAATCCGTGCAGATGCAGAAGGCGCTGCGTGTCTATGTCCGCGATTCCGGTCCGCTGAAAACAGTGGCGCGCCACCTCAACACCAAGGGTGACGGCTCCGTCTATTTCATCGTCATCAAGGATGAAGGAAGCCGGGAGATCGAGGTGGAGTTGACGGAGAAGTACCGCATCTCGCCTGAGATCGCCGCGGCGCTCAGGTCCGCACCGGGAGTGGTCGATGTGGAGCTGGTGTGAGGCACAAAGCTCACACAGTGCTCACACTGGCCCTTCTTTTGTGACGGTGATGAAGTCCGTACCGGTCCCTGTCTCCAGCTGGTGACTGATATCGGAGACGGTGATGGAGCTACCGCTCGAAAGCTCCTGCTCGATCCGATTGCGGACATCTGCGGGTATATCGACGCGGCTCAGCACGGCGCTTAACTGATCAAAACCACCGGGGGCTTCGGTCTTCGTGATTCCGAGCCGCTTTTGAGCGGCTGCCGGCAAGTGGTTTTCCAGCGTGACGCCATTCCATTCCGCAGTTCCGGCCGCTCGATCCACGGAGACGGCTTCGAAGAAATGGGTTCCGAGCGCGACTTCCGGGTCCTTGATGTCGATGGCGGCTTCGAATAGCGGCTTGAAATCCTGCCGCACCATGATCTGGCCAGTCGGCGGATGGTCTTCACCGGCGGAGGCGTATAGCGCCGTCACGAAGGCATCGGTCAAAAGCGGGCCGGTTGTTTTGAGACTCTTCCAGCGCTTGAAGCCGTTGATGGCGCTGATTGTCATCTCTCCCGCGTAACCATCCGCCATACCGGCGTCGAAGCCGAGACGCGTCAGCACTGTTTGAATATCCATCACCTTTTCCCGCTCCCCACGCCGGGTGATGAGAATGCGCAGCGGCGAAGGGTCTTTCACCTTCGCTGTTGGCTTGAGAGACTGGGTCTTTTCATTAACGGCCACTTCGACTGCGCCCAAGGCCGCATCGAAAGTCGCTGGACGCAACTCGACATCCGAGAGCAGCAGCTTCCCGTCATCGGTATCGTCACGCGGAACAAACAGAGCCGGATGCTGAACGAAGCGCAGCGACACCGGACGGTCGGTGATGATGACATGAACCCCGGTGCGCGTATCGCCGAACAGTGACTTGGCGAACTTGGATGGCAACCGCACGCAGCCGTGCGAGGCGGCGTAGTTCGGCACTTTGCCTTCATGCAGTGCAATGCCGGACCAGGTCAGCCGTTGCATGAACGGCATGGGCGCAGCCGAGTAGATATTCGATTCGTGATATTTCCGCTTTTCCAGAATGGAGAAGATGCCGCTCGGCGTCTCGTGCCCGGGCTTGCCGGTGGACACTTTCGAGGTGGCGATGATCTCACCGTTTTCGTAGAGGGCCAGTGATTGATCGCTCTTGGAAACGAGGATCTGCAACGACCGGCTGTCGGCTGCAAGCGCCGGAAACGCAAGAATGCTGGCTGACAGCATGCCAGCCAAGAGACGAAGGCGAAAGGACATGACGCAATACACCACATGCACAAAACTTGCTTCATTCAACCACGGGAAGTTTAATGAAGCTTAAGGACCGGGAGTTTTGGACATCACTAATTTGTGTAAAATCTGAAATATCCACAACAAGACGGGCGCGGCAGCGTGATGCAACGCTGCAACCGCTATTTGCGGTGTCCAAACGTATAGCCCGTCTCGACGCTGCCCTTGCCGAACTTGTCGCGCAGCTTGTCCATCGCCGCTTCTGCCGCAGCCCGGCGTTCCGCCTGTTTGTCGACGAGATCAGGCGGATCGGCAAGCGCTGCATCGCGCAGGTCGCTGACGCCAATGCCGATGAGCCGGAATTTCGTGCCGTCGGTTTCTTTTTCGAGCAGCGAGAGGCCGGTGCGGAAAATCCGGTCGGCAAGCTGCGTCGGGTCGTCCAGTCGGCGATTGCGGGTGCGCAGCCTGAAGTTCGCCGTTTTCATCTTCAGCACCACCGTATGGCCGGAAATCCCGCTCTTCTTCAGCCGCCAGGCAACCTTCTCCGAAAGCGAGCGCAGGATCGGGACGAGATCCTCGTGGCGCGAAATGTCGTTGAAAAAAGTGGTTTCCGATGACACGCTTTTGGCCGGATCATTGTCATGCACATGCCGTTCGTCGATGCCGCGGGAGAGCCGGAACAGGCGCTGCCCCATCCCGCCATAACGGCGCATCAGCTCGCTTTCCTCCATTTCCTGCAATTGCGAGATCATGCGAATGCCGTCTGCTTCCAGCGTCGCCGCAAAGGCCTTGCCCACGCCCCAGATCGTCGTGACGGGGCGCGTCGCCAGAAAAGTAAGCGCCTCGGCTTCGCCGATAACGGAAAAGCCGCGTGGCTTTTGCAGGTCGGACGCCACCTTGGCGAGAAATTTGCAATAAGAAAGCCCGGCCGAAACCGTGACCCCGACCTCCTTTTCAACCCTCCGGGCGAATTTCGCCAGAACACGTGCCGGGGGATCGTGATGCAGCTTCTCGGTGCCGGAAAGATCGAGAAAAGCCTCGTCGATGGAGATCGGCTGCACCAGCGGCGTCAACTCCTGCATCATCTCTCGGATTTGCCGCCCGACGCGGCTGTATTTTTCCATGTCAGGCTTGATGACGACGGCGTCAGGACAGGCTTCCAGCGCCTTGAACATGGGCATCGCGGAACGTACGCCGTGTATTCGGGCAATATAGCAGGCGGTCGACACCACGCCGCGCTTGCCGCCGCCGATGATCAGTGGTTTGTCTGCCAGCTCCGGATTGTCGCGTTTTTCGACGGATGCATAAAACGCGTCGCAGTCGATATGGGCGATACTCAGATCATACAGCTCGGAATGGTAGAGAAGGCGCGGGCTGCCGCATGCGCGGCAACGCCTGACCCCTTCTGGCTGGCCGGCCAGACAGTCACGGCAAAAACCGGGATCATAGTGCTGCGACGTGGACATGAACCGAAAACAAAACCAGAACGTCCCCGACCATACTCCGGCCGTGACAGCGGCTCAAGAGGCCGCCATCTTAATACACGCCTGAATCCAGTCCAGGCCCGGAAAAGTGATGCCAGGCGGCGGCCACCGTTTCGGGTGACGTATCGGTCGCCGCGCAGAATGCCATCAGGTCCGGTTCGTGGCTCATCAGGAAATCGGTGAGACCAGCCAGAAAGCCGGGATCGGTGACTGCCTGGCGCAGCATGTTGGCCTGCAGCCCGCTCAGCGCCAGAAAACGTCCCAGCATATCAGGCTCATTTGCCAGCCAGCCAAGTATGGCGGCGGCTGTTTCTTGCGGATCCTGGGCGGCAGTGCCCTTGTTTTTTGTATCGCGCAGCATTTCTTCCCCGAAGTTACCTTTTTTGAAACCAAATCCCTCTAGCTTTGCGCAACGAATGGACGATGGAATCGGCATCTTGGCAACTTATATGTCTGGATGAAGGTTTCAAAGGGAAACGGGGACTTCTCACATGCCCAAGCAGGTCATGATAGTCGAAGACAACGAGCTGAACATGAAGCTCTTTCGCGACCTGATCGAGGCGTCCGGTTACACGACGATCCAGACGCGTAACGGCATGGAAGCGCTCGATCTCGCCCGCAAGCATCGCCCTGACCTCATCCTCATGGATATTCAGCTTCCGGAGGTCTCCGGGCTGGAAGTGACAAAATGGCTGAAGGAGGACGACGAGTTGCACGTCATCCCGGTTATTGCCGTCACGGCCTTTGCCATGAAGGGTGATGAGGAGCGTATCCGCCAGGGCGGATGTGAGGCCTATGTATCGAAGCCGATTTCCGTTCCGAAATTCATCGAGATCATCAAGACCTATCTGGGCGACGCGTAAGGCGACTGGGGAACGGGAATGACAGCGAGAGTTCTGGTTGTTGACGATATTCCGGCCAATGTGAAGCTTCTGGAAGCCCGTCTTGTGGCGGAATATTTCGACGTTGTCACGGCCGAGGATGGGTTGAAGGCTCTGGCCATCTGTGACGACGAGCAGGTGGACATCATCCTCCTCGATATCATGATGCCGGGCATGGACGGATTCGAGGTTTGTGAGAAGCTGAAGAGCAATCCGAAGACGGCGCATATCCCCGTTGTGATGGTCACTGCGCTGGATCAGCCCTCGGACCGCGTGCGCGGTCTGAAAGCTGGAGCCGACGATTTCCTGACCAAGCCGGTCAATGACCTGCAGCTTATCGCCCGCGTCAAAAGCCTCGTGCGTCTGAAAGCCGTCAGTGACGAATTGCGGCTGCGCGCCGAGACCGCACGCCAGATCGGCCTCGAGGAGATGCTGCGCAGCGATGGCTTGATGCAGACGCCGGGGCGCGTGCTGGTGGCGGATGGCCGCGCCAGCTCGCAGGAGCGGATCGTCCGGGCACTGAAGCCGATTGCCGACGTGGATGCCGTCACGGAGCCACAATCGGCGCTGCTGAAGGCCGCGAGCAATCCATTCGAGCTGGTCATCGTCAATTCCAATTTTGAGGATTACGATCCGCTGCGGCTGTGCTCGCAGCTACGTTCGCTGGAGCGCACCCGCTTCCTGCCATTGCTTCTGGTGGCGGAGCAGGGGGCGGATGACATGGTGGCGCGGGCGCTCGATCTTGGCGTCAATGATTACATCCTCCGGCCGATCGATCCGAATGAACTCGTCGCCCGCACGCTGACGCAGATCAGGCGCAAACGGTACAACGAGCATCTGCGGTTGAACCTTCAGCACACGATGGAGCTCGCCATCGTTGACGCGCTGACCGGGCTCAACAATCGTCGCTATCTCGACAATCACCTGAAGATCCTGTTCGATCGCGCCGCCGTTCGCGGCCGCCCCATCTCCATCTGCATGACGGATATAGACCGCTTCAAGCTGGTCAACGACACCTATGGCCATGATGTCGGTGACGAGGTCCTGCGAGAATTCGCCACCCGCATCCGCAGCACGGTGCGAGGTGCGGATCTCGCCTGCCGATACGGCGGAGAGGAATTCGTCGTCGTCATGCCCGATACGCCAATGGAGCTCGCTGCGAGTGTTGCAGAGCGCCTGCGGTCGATCGTGGAGGACAAACCTTTTTACGTCCGTTCGATAGACCGGCAGCTGAGTATCACCGCGTCGCTCGGAATAGCGACGAGCAGTGGTGCCTTCGGCACGCCGGACGAAATACTGAAGCAGGCAGACAGGGCGCTTTACGAGGCAAAGCACACCGGACGCAACCGGGTTGTCGCAGCAGCTGCCTGAGCCGGCTACGCGCATGCCGTCATCACTCTTGCGCTATTCTTCGTCATGTCCGACGGAAGCGCGGGCCCGACGGACGGGAGAATGCCGGGGTGTGATGCCGCAAGTCTTTGAATTCGGATGTATTTTATCATTTCACAATGAAAAGATGTAATGAGTCGATGTAAATATAGTAAAAGTTGAGAAATGCGTTGAATTCTGCCGTTTCACGAACTATAGTGTACCAGATTTGTAAACTTAACCATGTCTAGCTGGCCCCGTACTTTAGCCTAAGATTTTGTTGATTTTTATTTTACTTCTGCGCAAACTCATTGTTGAGAATAACAGTTCTTCCCAGCGGTTTATCCGTTTCATGATGATGAATGATGGCGGCTAACCGTCGCGATTTCGCTTGTCAGGGGCTGGTATTGCGTAGTTTGAATGCCCCATGATGCTCAGGTCCGCCGCATCTCCTGAATCGTGGGGTCGGTCGGCTGGCGATGTTCGAATCGGTTCCTCGTGCCGTAATCGCATCGTTGGTCGACCGCCTTGTTTCTGAAAATTGGCCTGTCGTAACGCTGCTCGCCCTCGGGTGCGAGCGGCGTTTTCTTTGCTTTGCTGCAACGCGGGTTTGAGCCTGTTGGCGAACGTGGTCTTCCTGCCCGTCGCGTCGCATTTACCGAACGTGACATCGTTAGCACGCGTCGCGGGAAGGCTGTGACGCCACTTCAGCCCTTGCCTGGTTGCCCGGCCGTGCCTGTTGCAGGCGGGGCCTCTGCATGACGATCGCTGCTTGCGATCGGGCGTCGCGTCCAGGGAGGTTCTGGAAGCGGCTTTTTGCACCTTCTTTCAAACGAGGGAAGGGCGGCGAAGCCGGCGACCTGATCGAATGCCGGGAAGCCACAAACAAAAAACGCGCCCGTGGGGCGCGCTATTTGCCGGAGAACCGATCAAGAAATTACTTGATCTTGGTTTCCTTGAATTCAACGTGCTTGCGTACAACCGGGTCGTACTTCGTCTTCGTCATCTTGTCCGTGAACGTACGGCTGTTCTTGGTGGTGACGTAGAAGGTACCGGTGTCGGCTGTCGACAGCAGCTTGATCTTGATTGTTGTAGCTTTCGCCATGGTCGTCCTGCCTTTAAACAAAAGAGAAGCCGCAGGCTCTTGTGACCTCGGCTAAATCTGGCGCGAAACTACGTATCGCGCCCGAAAAGTCAAGCCTGTTTTGCCCGGAAAACAAAACGGACGATATAAAGCACCACGTAAAGTCCGAAAAATGCGGCCAGAGACCAGGCGAAACCATCGGTGCCGGCGAGGTCCATCGAAATACCGACGGCCTGCGGCCCTGCAATCGTGCCGACGGCGTAACAGAAGATGAAGGCAGCGTTGGCGGCAACGAGGTCGGCACCCGTCAGGCGCGAGCCGAGATGGGTCAGTCCAACCGTGTACATGCCGGAGACGAGACCACCCCAGAACAGGAGAAGCGCAGCCACGAGCAGCCAGCTGTCAACAAGGAAAGGCAACGCCAGAGTGCCACAGACGCCCGCAAGGGCCATGAGCCCGAGCATGGTGCGCCTGTCCTTCATCCGGTCTGAAAGAAGGCCAATCGGGATCTGGAACACCATGTTGCCTATCCCCATCACGGTAAGCAGGAGTGCCGCCTGTGATTCGTTGAAGCCCTCTCGGGTGGCATAGATCGGAAAGAGCGACAGACCGCCCGCCTGTACCGACCCGAAGACAAAGGCCGCCGCGGATGCCATGGGCACCAGCCAGACATACCGCACGAAATGATGGTTCGGCCGCTCATCGAGCTCCGGGCTTTCGCCTCGGGCCATGAAGATCGGGATGGCTGCCAGAAGAATGATCGCCGCGCCAACGAGGAAGGGCAGGATGCCTTCGCTGCCAACCGCGGAAAACAGCAATGGACCCACCGCAAAACCGACGGCGAGGCCTGTGGCGTAGATGCCGAGAACCATGCCGCGTTTGCGCGGCGGCGCGGACATGTTGATCCAGTATTCCGACAGGATGAAGAGCGTCGTGGTCGCACCGTGGAACACGATTCGCAGTGGAAACCACATCCAGAACGCGTCGGCGAAATAGAAGCCGAGAGCACTGAGTGCCGAAATGACGACGGCGAACAGCATGGTGCGCGCGACGCCGAAATCATGGGCGATCTTGGTGGTGACCGGCGCCGCCATCATTGCCGCGACGCCCGCCATGGCCGAGTTCACCCCGATCATGGTGGAGGAGATACCGCGCTTCTCAAGGATGATGGAGAGCAGCGGCAGGCCGAGACCAATGGCGACACCAACCGCACTGATGGCGGAGATGGCGGCAATCAATGAGGGCCAGTGAATGGCGTCCGCTTCTTCGCATTTCATATCTGACATGACGGCCTTTATACAAAGTCTCGAATGAAGCGGCCGTGGCGCGTGACATAGAGCCGCGCGGGGCTTTCAAATGGTAGTGAGGGATCACCTATCATGAGTTTTGTGACATCTTCGAGAACCGTGCGCGTAATTTGGGGCATGTTCAGACCGGAAAGGTCTGCCGTGTCAAGCCATTGCACGTTGGCGAGTTCATCGGAATCGCGGGCACCTCTCACATCGAGCTGCAATTCATCCGCGTAACAGCAGAAGAATCGCGTGTCATAGCGCCGCACATTGCCGGGCGGGGTGATGGCGCGGGCCACATACCGGAAATGGGAGAGATCGGGTCCGCCTGCAGCAAAACCCAGGTCCATACCGGTTTCCTCCAAAAGCTCACGCGCAGCCGCAAGTGCTAGCGCTCTGGCGCCGGCGGAGGTCAGAGGCCGGGACGCAGAGAGCGTCAGGCGCTGAAGAACGGCAGGGTGGAGATCGCCGGAAAAGGGAAGCGCATGGTCGCGAGGGTCGCGCTTACCGCCCGGAAAGACATAAGCCCCCGGCATGAAGACGTGAGCCTTGCTCCGTTGGCCCATGAGGACCCTCGGCCTTGGTCCGGCACGATCGAACAGGATGATGGACGCCGCATCGCGCGGCCGCATCGGAGGATCAGCGGCTTTTTTACCCACCGGATGCTGAAGCATCTGCAAGGTCTCTCGCTCGATCAGTGGGAAGAGCCGTCTATCTGCACTTTCGGCTTCCGTCGGTCGAATCCATGCATGCGCAGAGCCCATTGCAGGCCGATGACACCGCCCTTGATGGGTTGCAACGTCAGAAGCGCTGCCAGAATGGTGATCGGCACCCAGATGGCGAAATGCGCCCACATGGGGATATTGAGGACCAGGTCGGTCATCATGAAGCCGCCGACCGCGATATGGCCGATGATGACGATGGAGATATAGGGTGGCAGGTCGTCCGAGCGGTGATGGTGCATTTCTTCGCCGCAGGACGCGCAGGCATCGACCGGCTTCAGCCATGCGCGAAACAGGCGGCCGCTGCCACAGGCCGGGCAACGGTTGGCCATGCCGCGCATGATGGATCGGCCAAGTGGCCGTTCGGCGCTATCGTCTCCGAAGGTAACGGTCTCCGAGCCCTGATGTGCACTCATCCTTAAGTCCTTCCCGTCCGTTCGGCCGTTGAGGCCGCCTTGTTATCGTCGCCTTCTCGGCGGCCGTGTTCCGGGTTTGGCGGCAGCCCGCGCTGTCCGCCGTCCGGCCTTGTGGAACGAGCGTACGCCCATCGGCATCTTGCGCCCAGGACTCAGCATATCGAATCTGAGCGCACCCGCCAGCGGCACCGCTTCCGCGAGCCTCACCTGCACCGTGTCACCAAGCTGATAACCGAGACCGGTCTTTTCCCCCGTAAGAGCCTGATGGGCTTCGTCGTAAAGGAAATAATCGGTTCCGAGCGTAGATATAGGAACAAATCCATCAGCGCCAAACTGCGGAAGCGCGACAAATAGTCCCGCCTTGGTGACACCACCGACCCGACCCTCGAATTCCTCGCCAACCCGCTCGGAAAGATGATGCGCGATCAGCCGGTTGACTGTGTCGCGCTCGGCCGCCATGGCGCGGCGCTCGAAGGTAGAGATTTCCGCAGCGATATCGTCGAGGGTCGCTTCTTCCTGTGGGGTGATGCCGCCTTCACCCAACCCCAGAGAACCCACCAGCGCGCGATGCACGATGAGGTCGGCATAACGGCGGATCGGTGAGGTGAAATGGGCGTATTTCATCAGGTTGAGGCCGAAATGGCCGATATTTTCGGGGCTGTAGATCGCCTGGCTCTGGCTGCGCAGCACCATCTCGTTGACCATGATCTGGTGCGGCGTATCGAGCGCGCGCGCCAGAATGCCGTTGAAGGAATTGGCGCGCATGGCCGCACCCTTGGCCATGGTAATGCCAATCGTCCCGAGAAACTCGCGCAACACCTCCTGCTTGGAAAGCGTGGGCGCATCGTGGACACGGTAGACCAGCGGCTGCTTCTTCTTTTCCAGCGTCTCGGCGGCGGCGACATTCGCCTGGATCATCATTTCTTCGATCAGCTTGTGCGCATCGAGACGTTCGGGAATGACCACCGAGTCGACGGTACCGTCGGGACGCAGCTTGATCTTGCGCTCGGGCATGTCGAGTTCCAGCGGCTGGCGCCGGTCACGGCCTCGCTTCATCACCTCATAAGCGTGCCACAGCGGCTTGAGGATCGGCTCCAGCAGCGGTCCGGTCTTGTCGTCGGGCTTGCCATCAATCGCCGCCTGCGCCTGCTGGTAGGAAAGCTTGGCGGCGCTCTTCATCATGATGCGGTGGAAGGTGTGCCCGGCCTTGCGGCCTTCCTTCGAGAAGGTCATTCGCACCGCAAGGGCAGGGCGGTCGACGCCTTCCTTCAGCGAGCAAAGATCGTTGGAGATGCGCTCCGGCAGCATCGGCACGACGCGATCCGGGAAATAGACGGAGTTGCCGCGTTTCAGCGCCTCGCGGTCCAGTGGCGAACCTGGCCGAACATACCAGGAGACATCGGCAATTGCGACGGTGACGATGACACCGTCAGGATTGTCGGGTGACGTGTCCGGCTCGGCATAGACCGCATCGTCATGGTCCTTGGCATCGGCCGGATCGATGGTAATGAGCGGCAGGTCGCGCCAGTCCTCGCGGTGGGACATGGTCGCAGCCTTGGCCGCATCCGCTTCGGCAAGAACATTCTGCGGGAATATATGCGGGATGCCGTGGGCGTGGATTGCGATCATCGAGATCGCTTTTTCCGAAGCGACGGAGCCGACGACCGAGAGAACCTTGGCGCGCGTCAGACCGTAGCGGCCGCTGTTGCGCGAGGTTTCAACCTCGATCAGATCGCCGTCCTTGGCATCGCCGACGCCATCGGGGTCGATGACCATTTCCTCGCCGCGCCGATCAATCGGCATCAGCCGTCCGCCGCCGCCGGGCGTTTCCTTGAACACGCCAAGCAATGCATTTTGGCGGCGGTCGATCAGCTTGACGACGCGGGCGGTGTAAGCAGGGCCAGTGCTTTCCTTCGAGGGAAAGATTTTCGCAAGAATGCGGTCGCCGAGACCGGCAGCTGGCGCTTTCTTGCCGCGGTCCTGCGAGGACTGGCGGATCAGCACGGCCGGCGCTGCGCCCAGATCCTCAGGCCATTCCGCCGGGCGGCCGATCAGCTCGCCGTCCTTGTCGCGGGTGGTGATGTCGAGAACCGTCAAGGGCGGCAGGCCGCCCGGCCGCGTCAGCGACTTGCGGCTCTTGTGCACCATGCCGTCGATTTCGAGTTCCTTCAGCAGAGCCTTAAGGACAACGCGGTTTTCGCCCTTCAGGCCGAAAGCCTTGGCGATTTCCCGCTTGGAGGCCTGTTGCGGATGATCCGCAATGAATTTCAGCAGCACTTCGCGGGAAGGCACCTCGCCGTGGATGATGCCTTCGCCTTCACTCACCCGTTTGCCGCGCCCGGTGCGTCCGAAACCGTCGCTGGCGGAACCCTGTCTCTGACGCGGCGCTTTGCTCACTCTGCTGCCTTCTTGGGTTTGGCCGCTGCCTTCGGCTTGGCGGCCGTCTTGCTCTTTGTTGCCGCCTTGGCCTTGGTCGCCTTCGGCTTGGCCGCGGCGTCACCATCGGCCTTCTTGGCGGTGGTTTTCTTGGCCTTGGCGGGCTTGCCGCCGGTGCCGGTCTTGGCAATGCGCTCGGCAATCAGCACCAGCGCCTCGTCCAGCGTCACAGAGGCCGGATCCTGGCCCTTGGGAATGGTGGCGTTGACCTTGCCCCAGTTCACATAGGCCCCGTACCGCCCGTCACGAACGGTGATAGCGCCACCATCGGGATGGTCGCCCAGCTCCTTGAGAGCAGCGGGCGTGCCGCTACGGCCGCGTCCCGGTCCCTTGCTCTGCTTTTCAGCAATGACGGTCACGGCGCGGTTGAGGCCGATCGAGAACACGTCCTCGATGCTTTCGAGGTTCGCATAAGAACCATCATGCAGCAGGAAAGGTCCGTAGCGGCCGAGGCCCGCGGAAATCATCTTGCCGGTTTCCGGGTGCTTGCCGATATCGCGCGGCAGGTTGATGAGGGCCAGCGCCTTCTCGTGGTCGATATCCTCAGGCTTCCAGCCCTTGGGCAGGGAAGAGCGCTTGGCATCCTTGCCCTCGCCGCGCTGGATATAGGGTCCGAAGCGGCCGGAGCGAAGCGTCAGCTCCTCCCCGGTCATGGGATCGGCACCCAGCGCCTTCGGCTCGTTGAGAGCAGCGGCTTCGGCTTCCGCGCCATCGGAGGTCAGCTGTCGGGTATAGTTGCACTCAGGGTAGTTCGAGCAACCGACAAAAGCGCCGTATTTGCCAAGCTTCAGTGACAGATTGCCGGTGCCGCAAACCTGACAAATGCGTGGATCGGAACCATCCTCGCGCTTTGGGAAGACCAGAGGCGCCAGAACCTCGTTCAGCGCGTCCAGCACGTTGGTGACGCGCAGTTCCTTGGTATCTTCGATCTGGGCGAAGAAATCCTTCCAGAAATCGCGCAGCACCTGCTTCCAGTCCAGTTCACCGGCGGAGATGCGGTCGAGCTTTTCTTCAAGGGCGGCGGTAAAGTCGTACTCGACGTATTTGGTGAAAAAGCTTTCGAGGAAAGCCGTCACCAGCCGGCCGCGCGAATGCGGCACCAGCTTGCGCTTGTCGATGACGATATATTCGCGGTCGCTCAGCGTCTTCAGCGTCGCCGCATAGGTGGAAGGACGGCCGATGCCGAGTTCTTCCATCTTCTTGATCAGCGACGCTTCCGAATAACGCGGCGGCGGCTCGGTGAAGTGCTGGCTGGCATTGATCTTCTGCTTGGCGAGGTTTTCGCGTTCATTGATCGGCGGCAGACGGCCTTCGTCGTCACCGTCGTCGCTCTGCTCGCCATCTTCCTTCTGGTCCGTATAGGCGGCAATGAAGCCATCGAAACGGATGACGGAGCCAACGGCGCGCAGGCCCGCCTTTTCGCCGCCGTTGCTGGCGAGAATCTCAACAGTCGTGCGCTCGATTTCGGCTGACGCCATCTGGCTCGCAATACCGCGTTTCCAGATCAGCTCGTAAAGACGCAGCTGGTCGGCATCGAGGTAACGCTTCACCTGATCCGGTGTGCGGTTGAAATCGGTCGGGCGGATAGCCTCGTGCGCTTCCTGGGCGTTCTTGGCCTTTGTCGAGTAGAAACGCGCCTTCTCCGGCACGTAACGGTTACCGAACTGCTCGCCAATAGCCTTGCGGGCGGCATCGATCGCTTCCGGGGCCATCTGCACGCCGTCGGTACGCATATAGGTGATCAGACCGACGGTCTCACCGCCGATGTCGATACCTTCATAAAGCTTCTGCGCCACCTGCATGGTGCGCGAGGCGCCGAAGCCCATGCGCGAGGAAGCCGCCTGCTGCAGCGTCGAGGTGGTGAAGGGCGGGCCGGGGTTGCGCTTGACCGGCTTGGCCTCGACGCTGTCGACCAGATACGTCGCGCCTTCGAGCAGCGACTTCAGCCGGTTGGCTTCGTCGCCGGTCTTGATCGCGCGGTTCTGCAATCGCTTGCCATCGGCCGAAACCAGCTTGGCTTCGAACTCGTCACCGCGCGGTGTCTTCAGCAGGGCACTGATATTCCAGTATTCTTCGGATACGAACCGCTCGATTTCGGATTCGCGGTCACAGACCAGGCGCAGCGCCACCGACTGCACACGGCCGGCGGAACGGGCGCCCGGCAGCTTGCGCCACAGAACCGGAGAGAGGTTGAAACCGACGAGATAATCGAGCGCACGGCGGGCGAGATAGGCGTCCACCAGCGGCACGTCGATGTCGCGCGGGTTTGCCATGGCGTCCAGAACCGCCTTTTTGGTGATGGCGTTGAAGACGACGCGCTTCACCGGCTTGTCGCCAAGCACACGCTTCTTCTTCAGGAGATCAAGAACATGCCATGAAATGGCTTCGCCTTCGCGATCCGGGTCGGTTGCGAGAAAGAGGCCGTCGGAGGATTTCACCGCATCGGCAATATCTTTCATGCGCTTGGCGGACGCGCTGTCGACCTCCCAGGACATTTCAAAATCCTGGTCGGGCAGCACCGAGCCGTCCTTGGCAGGAAGGTCTCTGACGTGGCCAAAGGATGCAAGAACCTTATAGCCCGAGCCAAGATACTTATTGATCGTCTTGGCTTTGGCAGGAGATTCTACGACGACGACATTCATATTGTTCTTCTCTGGAACTGGTCCGTTAACGTGGCCCCGGTTGCAGCCTATTGCCGCAATTGGCCTTCTTTATAATTCGACATGGACAGGTAATGCCCGCTGGTCAAGAGGCAAGCCCGATTTTCTCGTTTCGAGATGACTGCAACCTATGGATAATCTATTGTTGTATTGCAATCTTTGGTAAATTGGTTATGATGGGAAACATCATTTGAGAAGACGTATTGCTTCCCGTTTCACGGTGAATTTTCAGGATAAATATATGGTCCCCAACGCAACAAACAATAATGCCGACAAGGATGGGACCAGAGAGAGCTTGGCTTACATCCGCCAGATGCTGGCTGAGCTACGGCAGGTAGCGCACCGGGAGGGTGCCGACATGCTGTGTTACCTGATCGAGATGGCCTATGTGGAAGTCGGTGATATCCAGAGCGGCCGGCGCAAACTCTCAATCCGCGATGATGAGCGACACGCGCCCCCCGGCATGCCGGTTTAGACGCCCGGCAATATCGAGCTCCAACAGCACCAGATGAACGGTTGCGGCTGAGAAACCCGTATGTCTGATGATGTCATCCGTTTCAACGGGCGAGGGACCGAGAGCGGCGGCGATGATGCTGCGCTCGTCGTCTCCTGGCGGTGACATTTCCACATCCTGCTCCGGTTCCTCAATCTTGCGGTCATAGGGCAATTGCGGTTCCATCAATGGTCGCAGTGCATCAAGAATATCGGCCGCTCCCGTGGTCAGCATGGCGCCTTCCTTGATCAGCCGGTTCGTCCCTTCGCAGCGCGCGTCAAGCGGGGAGCCCGGAACGGCGAAAACAAGCCGCCCGGCTTCACCTGCAAGCCGCGCCGTAATCAATGAACCCGAACGTTCCGCGGCCTCAACGATGACGACGCCGAGCGAGACGCCCGCGATCAGCCGATTGCGGCGCGGGAAATCCCGCGCGCGAGGCTCCCAGCCAAAGGGCATTTCGCTGATCGTTGCGCCGCCCTGATCGTAGATGTCATCCAAAAGCCCGAAATTTTCCTGCGGGTAGGGGCGGTCGAGACCACCGGCCAGCATCGCCACCGTGCCGGTTGCAAGGCTTGCCCGGTGCGCTGCCGCATCGATCCCGCGCGCCAGCCCCGATGCGATCGTATAGCCGGCCCGACCACAATCGCCCGCCAGCATTGCCGCGAATTTCGCGCCATTGATGGAGGCGTTGCGTGAGCCGACAATGCCGATGCTGGGCCGGGTTGCTGCGTCTGCCGAGCCCTTCATGGCGATGAGCGGCGGCGCGCCATCCATTTGCCGCAGGGCTGGCGGGTAGTCCGGCTCGCCGATGCCCACGAAACGCGCGCCGAAATTCTCGGCAGCCTCAAGCTCCCGTTCCGCCTCCGCCTGGGTAGCGATGCGCGGGCTGCGCGACGAACCGCCACGGCGCGACAGTTCGGGCAGTGCCTCCAGCGCTTTTTCAGCGCTGCCGAAATGATTGATGAGTTCGCGAAAGGTCACAGGACCGATATTGTCGCTGCGGATCAACCGCAACCATGCCACCCGCTGCCGCGGGGAAAGCACTATGCCCTGCCGTGTCGGTTCCTTATTCGGCATGACATGCCCCCAAGATGAAGCTTAGCCCTTCTGTCCGATCCTGCTTTCCGTGCCGGCCATCAGACGCCTGATATTTTCGTGGTGTTTCAGCCAGGAGATCACACTGAGCAGCGTCACAAGAAGCGCCGTCTTCTCAGGACCAAGCACCCAAAGCGCGACAGGGATGATCACCATCGCCACCAGCGCGGAGAGTGACGAATAGCGCGTGATAAAGGCGGTCGCGATCCAGACCAGTGCAAAGGCGAGCATCATCAGGGGGGCGGCGCCGAGAAGCACGCCAATATAGGTCGCAACACCTTTGCCGCCCTTGAAACCGAGCCACACGGGAAAGAGATGGCCGAGAAAGGCAAAAAAACCGGCGACCAGCGACGCTTCGTAACCCCAGAGCGCATTGGCGACCAGCACCGCCGCCGTGCCCTTCAGAGCGTCGAGCAGCAGGGTTGCGGCGGCGAGCTTCTTGTTGCCGGTGCGCAGCACGTTGGTCGCGCCGATATTGCCGGAACCGATCTTGCGCACGTCACCCAGCCCGGCCATGCGGGTCAGAAGGAGGCCGAAGGGAATGGAGCCCAACAGATAGCCGATCAGCGCCGAAAGCGCGAGAAGGGCAGGCGCGGTCTGCCAGTCAGTCAAAGCACTCATCCAATGTCCCCTCTGTCCCGCCTGCCGCGTGATCTCTTGATGATCTTATGCCAAGGAATGAACGGCTTTGCCAGCCACATAAGTGGCGATTGCGCGACCGCTGAATCGGGCATCCTCGAACGGCGTATTCTTGGATTTCGAGACCAGCTGCTCCTTCGCCACAAGCCATGGCTCGTCGAGATCGATCAGCGTGATATCGGCCTTCGCGCCGACTTTGAGTGTCCCTGCATCGAGACCGAAAATCTTGGCCGGGCGGGTGGAGAGCGCATCGATCAGCCGCATCAGCGGAACCTCGCCGCTATGGTGGAGGCGAAGCGCCGCCGCCAGCAGGGTTTCGAGCCCGACAGCGCCGCTCGCCGCATCCGAAAACGGCAGGCGCTTGGTATCGACATCCTGCGGGTCGTGCGAGGAGACGATGATATCGATGGTGCCGTCCTTCAGCGCCTCCACCATCGCCTTGCGGTCGTCTTCGGCGCGCAGCGGCGGGGAGAGCTTGAAGAAAGTGCGGTATTCGCCAATATCGTTTTCATTGAGCGTGAGATGATTGATCGAGATGCCGCAGGTGGCTTTCACACCCCGCTGCCGCGCAATCCGGATCGCCTCCGCCGATTCCGGCACGGAAATCTTGGCGGCGTGGTAGATCGCCTGCGTCAGGCCTGCAATGCGCAGATCACGCTCCAGCGGAATGATCTCTGCTTCCTTCGGAACGCCCGAAAGTCCGAGCCAGCTTGCGAAAAGCCCCTCATTCATGTCACCGCCGCCGATATAGTTGTCGCGGGTCTCGAGCGCGATGACAGCGCCGAGTTCACGCGCATAGGTCATGGCGCGGCGCAGCACCAGCGTATCGGAAAGCGCCTTGCGACCATTGGTGAAGGCCACCGCACCGGCTTCCTTCAGCATCCCGAATTCGGTCATCTCTTCGCCCCGCAGACCCTTGGTGAGGGCCGCGGCGGGATGCACGTTGACGATAGCCTTGTCACGCGCCGCCTTCTTGACATATTCGACCAGCGCAATGTCGTCGATGACGGGGTCGGTATCCGGCATCACGATAATGCTGGTGACGCCACCTGCCGCTGCCGCGCGGGCGGCGGATTCGATCGTCTCGCGGTGTTCCGCGCCGGGTTCGCCGACAAAAACGCGCGCATCCACCAAACCGGGAACGGCCACCACACCCTTGCAGTCGCGCACCGTCGCATCCTCGGGCGCACCCTGATTATGCGCATTCTTGCCGGCTGCGAGAATGGTGCCGTCCGCACCGATAACGATGCTACCGGTCTCATCCAGATTACGGGAGGGATCGACGATACGGAGATTTTTGAGAACGGTCGCGGCACTCATACGCGTTCACCCTGGTTTTGCGAGACAAGCAGGGTTTCCATGACGGCCATGCGCACGGCAACCCCCATTTCCACCTGACTTTCGATGACACTCTGTGGGCCGTCGGCGACTTCGGAAGCGATTTCCACGCCGCGGTTCATGGGGCCGGGATGCATGACGAGCGCATCTTCCTTCGCCGCCTTCAGCTTTTCGGCGTCGAGACCGTAATAATGGAAATATTCGCGCACCGAAGGCACGAAGGAGCCGGACATGCGCTCACGCTGCAGGCGCAGCATCATCACCACATCGGCGTTCTTCAACCCTTCCTTCATGTCGTGGAAGACTTCCACGCTCATGTCGCGAATGCCGGAGGGAAGAAGTGTCGCAGGGGCGACGACGCGAACGCGCGCACCCATCTGGTTGAGCAGGATGATGTTGGAGCGGGCAACGCGCGAATGCAGCACATCGCCGCAGATCGCCACCGTAATGCCTGATAGTTCGCCCTTGGCGCGGCGAATGGTCAGTGCGTCGAGCAGCGCCTGCGTCGGGTGCTCATGCTGGCCGTCGCCGGCATTGACCACGGAGCAGGCGACCTTCTGCGCTAGAAGCGCTGCCGCACCGGCGGAGGAGTGGCGCACGACAAGCACATCCGGGCGCATGGCATTCAGCGTCATCGCCGTATCGATCAGCGTTTCGCCCTTCTTCACCGAGGAATTGCCGACCGACATGTTCATCACGTCAGCTCCGAGGCGTTTTCCGGCAAGTTCGAAGGAAGATTGCGTCCGCGTCGAAGCTTCAAAGAACAGGTTGATCTGCGTCAGCCCCCGAAGCGTCGAGGTCTTTTTCTCGCGCTGGCGGCTGATTTTCACCGCCTCGTCGGCCTTGTCGAGAAGCAGGGTAATATCCTGATGGGAAAGCCCCTTGATGCCGAGAAGATGGCGATGGGGAAAAAAGACCATGGAAATTGTCCTCCGGGTCGCAATAGTCAACGGGTCTATAAAGACAGGTGGCGTTGCGGGCAAGCATGCGATAAGCCGGGTTTTGGCATATACACGCAATAAAGCACGAATCCCGATAGAAGGATGCGAATGACAGGCATGAATCGGACAGAAGAACAACTCGCCGAACTGAACCAGCCCAGCCTCTGGTCAGGTATCAACGCCTATCGTTCCGATCCGCTGATCGTCGATCTGACCTCCGGCCTGTCGCGTAATCTGAGGGATGAATACGATCAGCTCGGTCGCTACGTCACCTCGCATGAGGCGCAGGAACTGGCGCGCATGGCGAACCAGGGCGTGCCGCAGCTGCACACCCATGGCCCGCGCGGCGAGCGCTTGGACCAGGTGGAGTTTCACCCGGCCTGGCATGCCCTCATGCGCCGTTCCATGTCATCAGGTCTGCATTCCAGCGTCTGGGAAAATTCTCCCGATACGCGCGGCAATGAGCACAAGGCCCGCGCCACGAAATTCTACCTGACCTCGCAGCTCGAAGCAGGCCATCTCTGCCCGCTGACCATGACCAGCGCCTCCGTTGCCGCCATCATGGCGTCGCCGCGCGTGCAGAAGGAATGGGCGCCGAAAATTCTGTCGCGCAAATATGATTCCGCGCAGAAGCCGGCCCTGCAGAAAACCGCCGTCACCATCGGCATGGGCATGACGGAAAAGCAGGGCGGCACGGATGTGCGCGCCAACCGCACCACGGCGGAGCGGGTGGGCGAGGGCATCTACCGTCTTTCCGGCCACAAATGGTTCCTTTCCGCGCCGATGAGCGACGGTTTCGTCATGCTTGCCCAGATGGGCGACGGCATGGGCTGTTTCCTCGTTCCGCGTTACCTGGAGGACGGTTCGAAGAACGGCCTGCATTTCCAACGCCTGAAGGACAAGCTTGGCAACCGCTCCAACGCGTCAGCCGAAGTCGAGTTTACGGATGCCTTCGGTTATCTGCTTGGCGATCCCGGCAGCGGCATCCGCACGATTCTCGACATGGTGACACTGACGCGGCTCGACTGCGCGCTGGCGTCTGCGGGTATGATGCGCGCCTCGCTTGCCGAAGCCGTGCACTACGCCCGCGGGCGGTCGGTCTTCGGCAAGATGCTGGTCACGCAGCCGATCATGACGCGCGTGCTCGCCGACATGGCGCTCGATGTTGCGGCCGCGACTGCGCTTTCCTTCCGGCTTGCGAGTGCTTTCGATGCCGCCCGCAACAATCCGGCCGAAGCCGCCTATGCCCGGGTAATGACGCCCATCGTCAAATATTGGTGCTGCAAGATCGCGCCGGCACTCATCTATGAGGCGATGGAGTGCCTTGGCGGCAACGGTTACGTGGAAGAGCGACCGATTGCCCGCCACTATCGCGAAGCGCCCGTTAATGCCATCTGGGAGGGCTCCGGCAACGTCATGGCGCTGGATGTGCTGCGGGTTCTCCAGCGTGGTAAGGACCTGTTCGATCTGGTCTTCCAGACGCTGGAGCGTGATCTCGGCCCTGCCGGCAAGAAGACCACCGACGTGCTGCGCGCCGCGATCGCGCTTGCGGAGCGAGACGAGGGTGCGGCTCGCCTCTTGGTCGAGCAGTTCGCGCTTGCGGCCGCTGCCGCCGAGCTTTGCCGCCTCGGCGCCGGCAAGATCGCCGATGCATTCCTTGAAACCCGTCTTGCGGGCGGCTGGCGGCACACTTACGGCATGCTCGATTCCCGTTTTGATCCGACGTATATAATCGATTTATTGTATCCGCCTGCATCGTGATTTTGGGCATGCGGAAAATGATTTTGCAGTCCCGGTGGGAGGGTTCATTATTTTGAAAACATTTACGGGTTTCCAAAGTGCTCGTTGCTGTCATGACGCCCTTGCGGGTTTGTCGACCACGCGGGAGGGTGGCTGCCAATGCTGACCTTCCGTTCCGCCCGCGCTGAGGATGAAGACGCGCTGTATGCCATAAGTCTTGCGACGGGCGACGCGGGGCAGGACGCGACGTCGCTTTACGCCGACGGGCGCATGGTCGGTCATATCTATTCTGTTCCGTATCTGCATTTGTGGCCCGATGCCGTCTTTGTTGCCGAGGATGAAGAGGGCGTCTGCGGCTACATCGCCGGCGCGCTCGACACGGCAGCCCACGAAGAACGTCTGGAACAGGAATGGTGGCCGCATCTGCGCGCGCTCTACCCCGATCCAGGTGGCGACCAGCAGACATGGGATGCAGATCAACGCCGCGCCCATTTCATCCACCATCCACGCCGCACGCCAGTCTGGCTTACCGATCCGTTCCCCGCTCATATCCACATGAACCTTCTGCCGCGCACGCAGGGCAAAGGCGGCGGCACCCGGCTCCTGTCGCGCTGGCTGGATATGGCCAGACAGAACAACGTCTACGGCATCCACCTCGGCGCCAGCGAGCGCAACCATGCGGGCATGCGCTTTTGGGAAACGCGTGGGTTCAAACGCCTGGACAGCCACGAAACTCCAGGCAGCGTCTGGTTTGGGATGGCTTTAGAGTGATTTAGGTTCTAATGATCCGCGCCGTCCCCGCTGCTAAAAATGGAGCAAACGCGGTGCGAATCTCTTCGAGAAATGTCTCGCTGAAACGGCCTATAGGCTGTTGCTGAGTGTTGAAATGATAAGATCGTTCGATTACGTCGTAGTTGCATTCGCTGACCGTAATCCAGCCACGATCATATGCAGTGAGTCTCGCCCGCCGAAGCTCGAGCTTTGGTATTTCGATTGCCTGCTGCATGGCGTCTTGCGGCGGCTTAGATGAAATGGGCAGCAATAATATATGGGAAAGACCCTGCCTGTCCGTGACGGTCAAAATCATGCAGACCGGGCGATCTTTCTCGCCGTGGTCGCGCGTTGGATTTGACACAGACTGCCATCTCCACAAGTATGGGTACGAAACAATATCCCCGCGTGTGAACTTGGACATTATTTTCCCGGTTCGCCGCGGGACTTCCGATAGGCGTCGGAGTCTTCGTCCAACTGGGAGCTGAACATGGCAGCCAATTCGTCAGGCATTTCCCCGGCGGCATAAGATCTGCGAGGATCGTCTCTTCCCAGCATCTTTTCGAAAAGTTCGACGGGCATGACCACCACCGAAGGCCTTCCGTGTCTGGTCAACGTAATAGGCGACTTCTGCGCTTCATCATGGTAGCGACCGAAATGCCGCATGAACTCTGCTGTTGAAATTGATTTTCTTTTCATGAGAGACCTCGAAAATCCATGTTATCCTAGATAATACAGAAAATACAGAAAACTTAAAGAGCGCAGCCGCGGTCTCTTGGTGACTTCATCCACAGGAACCTTAGGCTCCATCCCACCTCCACATTGTCCTTCCCTTCACGCTTTGTTAACCCCTGCGGTCAGGCCTTCGAAACACGGGTAGGGGAATCATGCTGGCGACTGCAGAGGCGATTTCAGCCGACAGACCGGAAAAGCGGATCAAGGATCGCGCTCAGACCGAGAAGGCGATTTTTAATGCGGCGCGGTCGCTGCTTGCCGAAGAGGGGTTTCAGGGTTTCGGCATCAATGCCGTTGCCCGGCGGGCCGGCTGCGACAAGCAACTCATCTATCGCTATTTTGGCGGCCTCGACGGCTTGATCGAGTCAATCGGCGAGGATCTCGGCTCCTGGGTGAAGGATCGCATCCCCGAAGACACGGGCGGGATGTTCCTGCTGACCTATGGCGACCTCATGGAGAAGCTCGCGCTCTATTTCATCGACGCACTGCGCAGCGACCCGCTCGTCTGCAAGATCATCGCCTGGGAAGTGTCTGACGGCTCCCCGCAGGTGCGCCAACTCGCCGAAGCCCGCGCCAAATCGCTAGGGAAATGGCTGGAGCGCATGCGCGGCTCGCTCGCTGCACCGAAGGGCGTGGACACGGCCGCCGTCAACGCCGTGCTGTTTGCCGCCATTCAGCACCTTGTCATTTCCGCGGCTACCAGCGGCCAATTTGCCGGCGTGCCTTTGAAATCGGAGCGTGATTGGGAAAAGATCACGACCGCCGTCAAAAGGCTGGTGCGTGGCGTTTACGGCTGACCATCCTGTGCCGCAGACCGCGCGGATTTGATCAGGCATCATCTTAAGACCTTCTCAACCATGTTTCCATCGCCAGGCAACCGTCCAGCATTCTTTTCCGTTGCTCCATCGACAGCGTTTTCCACATGCCGACCGACCGCCATTAACCATAATGGCAGCTTTTGTTTGCGTCACTGAAGCTGGCGGTCCAGTGTGGATTAATGAACTGTTAACCATGTGCAATGATTGCGCATAAGGGAGCCGCAAGTGAGCCGCTGGACAGCTTTGAGCGTCATGATGACGTTTTTTGTTATGCTGCCGTTGGATATCGATGTGCCAGCGCTAAACCTCTGCATCATGGCATTGGCGCGCTGGGCGGTGCTTGCCGGCGTTCCCGATACGGTTGTTGTAAGGGGGCAGGCGGCATGAAGTGGTTTCTGATCCTCTGGGCCGGCCCGGTCGCGCTGTTAGGCAGCTGGTACTGGCTTTCCTATTACGACATGAGCTTCGGTTTCTTCATGCTGACGCGCCAGACCCATGATCTCGTCTTCGAGATTTACGGGAATATCCTCGGTCTTCCGCCGGAAAGCCTGCCGCCGCTGGTGGCGCGCGCCATCGCGATCGATAGCCTGATCGTGTTTGCGATTATTGGTTTCCGTAAGAGAAAGCAGATCGCCGCCTGGTGGCAGGCCCGTCAGTCCGCTGCGCGTGCGAGCGCGTAAAGCCTGTCCAAGGCACCCTGAAGAATGAAGCTAGCCGCCGCCGAATCGATGCGTTCGGCCCGCTTGGCGCGAGACACATCCATTTCCAGCAACGCACGCTCGGCCGCGACAGTCGACAGCCGCTCATCCCAATAAATGAAGGGCAGATCGGTTTTTTCGCTCATGCTGCGCACAAAGGCGCGGGTTGCCTGCACCCTTGGCCCGGATGAACCGTCCATGTTCATGGGAAGGCCAATGATGAAAGCCGCAACTTTTTCCTTTTCCGCAAAAGCCAGCAGCACCTGAGCATCCTGCGTGAATTTCACCCGCTTTACTACCGGGCGCGGCGTCGCAAAACGTCGCGACAGATCAGACATGGCAAGCCCTATTGTCTTCGTGCCGAGGTCCAGGCCGGCAACAGCCTGACCGGGTTGAAGCACCTGCGCCAGTTCCTCGATGGTGAGTGTCGCCATATCCTGCGCCGTCCTTACCGCTTGCGGACGAATTCGGTGCGCAGCACCAGTCCCTTGACCGCATCGTGCCTGCAGTCGATCTCTTCGGGATTATCGGTAAGGCGGATCGACTTGATGACGGTTCCCTGTTTGATGACCGTGCTGGTTCCCTTGACCTTGAGATCCTTGATCAGCGTAACAGAATCGCCGTCGGCGAGGACGTTTCCAGCTGCATCGCGCACTTCATTCGCCCGTGCTGCCTCCGCAGCCAGTTCGGAAGCGGGCCGCCATTCGCCGGTCGCTTCGTCGTACACATAATCGTCATTGTCAGCGGCCATTGTCGCCTCTCTTAATTATCGGTAGTGCGGTTGTTCAGGCCGTCCTATGTCATACTATACCGGCAATACAAAGGAGAACTTCCCATGAAAATCACCTGGCTCGGCCATTCCGCCTTCCGCCTTGAAAACGGCAGCGCAAAGATCCTCATCGATCCGTTCTTCACCGGCAATCCCGGTTTCGCCGGGCAAGATGCAAAGTCGGCAGCCGAAGGCATCACCCATATTCTCCTCACCCACGGTCATGGCGACCATGTCGGTGATACCGTGCAGCTTGCCCGGGAAACGGGCGCAACGGTACTCGCCAATGCCGATCTCGCCGCCTGGCTCTCCGCCAAGGGTGTCGCAAAGGTCGACATGGGCAATACCGGCGGCACCGTGCATTTTGATGGCTTTTCCGTCACTTTCACTAACGCGCTGCATTCCTCCGCCCAGATTACCGAAGATGGCGTTTCCCATTCGCTCGGTAATGCCAATGGCCTGATGCTGCATTTCGAGGACGGCCCGGCCGTCTATCACATGGGTGATACCGACATCTTCTCCGACATGAAACTCATCAATGAACTGCACCAGCCGGATATCGGCCTCGTGCCGATCGGCGACCGCTTCACCATGGGTGGGGCCGTGGCGGCGCTTGCCTGCCAGCGCTTCTTCAAGTTCCAGAATGTCATTCCTTGCCACTACGGCTCCTTCCCGATCATCGATCAGACGCCGGACAAGTTTGTGGCCGGCATGGAAGGCGCGGAAGCGCGTGTCCACACGCCGAAGGCGGGCGATACCTTGTCCTTCTAAAGCTCCGTGAGAGCATGTCGTTGCCGCAAAACCGCTCCGCAGTGTGACGCGACATGCTTTCTACCGTTGCGAAGGACGGACATGGTGATTATAGCGGGTAGGAAAATTCTGACCGGAGTAAAACCATGTCCGTCGATCTCGCCACCGTAAAGCGCGTTGCGCGCCTTGCCCGTATCGCTGTCACCGAAGATGAAGCACAGAATATGCTCGGCCAGCTGAACGGCATACTCGGTTTCGTGGAGCAGCTTTCGGAAGTGAATGTCGACGGCGTCGAGCCGATGACGTCCGTGACGCCGGTCGCGATGAAAAAGCGCGCCGACGAGGTCACCGATGGCAACAAGGCGGATGATATCGTCGCCAATGCGCCCGCGACCGATCGCAATTTCTTTATGGTGCCGAAAGTGGTCGAATAATCGATCCATCTTGCCGCCTGATTTTTCCGAGATTTTCGAAAGCCGTTGCCGACCATGACCGACCTGACGAGCCTGACCATTGCCGAAGCCCGTGAGAAGCTGAAGGCGAAAGATTTTTCCGCCCTTGAGCTGACCGACGCCTATCTCTCCGCCATCGACGCCGCCAACGGCGCGCTGAACGCCTATGTCGCGACGACGCCTGAGAAGGCGCGCGAGATGGCGAAAGCCTCCGATGGTCGTATCGCTGCGGGTTCCGCGGGTGAACTGGAAGGCATTCCGCTCGGCGTGAAGGACCTTTTCGCAACGCGTGATGTTCATACCCAGGCCTGCTCGCACATCCTTGATGGTTTCAAGCCGAAATACGAATCCACCGTCACCCAGAACCTTTGGGACCAGGGCGCCGTTATGCTCGGAAAGCTCAACATGGACGAATTCGCCATGGGCTCGTCCAATGAAAGCTCCTGGTACGGCCCGGCCATCAACCCGTGGCGCGCCAATGGTTCCGAACAGAAGCTGGTGCCCGGCGGCTCCTCGGGCGGTTCGGCCGCAGCCGTTGCCGCGCATCTGTGCGCCGGCGCCACCGCAACCGACACCGGCGGCTCCATCCGCCAGCCGGCAGCCTTCACCGGCACCGTCGGCATCAAGCCCACTTACGGCCGCTGCTCGCGCTTCGGCATCGTCGCTTACGCCTCGTCGCTCGATCAGGCTGGCCCGATCGCCCGCGACGTGCGCGATGCCGCCATCCTCTTGAAGACGATGGCAAGCGTCGACGCCAAGGACACGACCTCGGTTGACCTTCCCGTGCCGGATTACGAAAAGGCCATCGGCCAGTCGCTGAAGGGCCTGAAAATCGGTATCCCTCGGGAATATCGCGTTGACGGCATGCCTGACGAAATCGAAAAGCTCTGGGCCAAGGGCGTCGAATGGCTGCGCGACGCCGGTGCCGAGGTGGTCGACATCTCGCTGCCGCACACCAAATATGCCCTTCCAGCCTATTACATCGTCGCACCGGCAGAAGCCTCGTCCAACCTTGCCCGTTATGACGGTGTCCGCTACGGCCTGCGCGTCGACGGCAAGGACATTGCCGATATGTATGAAAAGAGCCGCGCCGCCGGTTTCGGCAAGGAAGTGCAGCGTCGCATCATGGTCGGCACCTATGTGTTGTCGGCCGGTTATTACGACGCCTATTACCTGAAGGCGCAGAAGGTCCGCACACTCATCAAGCGCGACTTCGAAAACGTCTTCCATGAGGGCGTTGACGCGATCCTGGCCCCGATCACCCCGTCTTCCGCCTTCGCTGTCGGCGACGAAGAGCTCGCTTCCGATCCGGTGAAGATGTACCTGCAGGACGTCTTCACCATCACCGTCAACATGGCCGGTCTCCCGGGCCTCTCGGTTCCCGCCGGTCTCGACGGCAAGGGCCTGCCGCTTGGCCTGCAGCTCATCGGCAAGCCTTTCGAGGAAGAAACGCTGTTCAAGACGGCTCATGCCATCGAGCAGGCAGCCGGCAAGTTCACCCCCGCCAAGTGGTGGTAAGCGGCATTACGATTCGAAAGATGAATGAAGCCGATCGCGATGCGGTCGGCTTTGTCGGATTTGCCGCCTGGCGTGCCGGCGAAGCCTTCGACGCCGCCTATCTCGATTCCTGTGTCATCGAGCGGGTGAGGAGCGAATTCGAAAGCTTCGCCAAGTCTCCGACCGGTGACGTCGTTGTGGCCGAAATCGACGGTGATGTCGTCGGCTGGGGCGCTTGCGATGCCAAGCCTCATCACATTTCCGATCTGTGGGTGAACCCAGCCTGGCAGGGGAAGGGGATTGGCAAAGCGCTGATTGGCCATTTTCTTGACAGGATGCGGGCCGAAGGCTTGCCGCTCGCCACCATCGACACCCATGCAAACAATCGCAATGGCATTGGTCTATACGAGCGTTGCGGCTTTCAGATCGTCTGGCGCGGCATGGAATGGTCCGAGATCATGAAAGTCGACCTTGAGAAGGTGAAGCTCGAGCAAAAACTTTCGCCGTAACGTGTTGGCACCTTCGATGCTGCGTGGCGAAATGGCGGGCGACGGCATTGCCGCCGCCCGGTCGGTTTATCGGTTGTCCAGTTCACCCCGTACGAGTTCAAGCCCACGGGACGTGATCCGGTAGGGCTTGCCGCCGCAGGAGGCGATGGCTCTCTTGCGTTTCAGCTTACGGAAGGTGAGGAGATCGAGGCCGCTGAAAATCCAGCCCTCGCGCGTAAAAAGCGAGAGTTTTTCGATTTTGCGGGCATCGTCTCGAACGAGTTCAATTCTGCCGCCCTGGGCGAGCAGGTGAAGAATGCGCTGTTCTGCGCGGGAAATGTCCATTTTTTGGAAGTCCGGTCGGCGTCACGAGGACGCGTGAAAACAAACCCGGATGCCTTGAGGCAGCCGGCTCGGTTTCATATGGCCCGGCGCGCAAGAAACTTGCGGGCAGGGCCTTTACCGGGACTCCGATTGAGCGAACATAAAAACTCCGTTCTTACCGGTTCTGGATAGCGGGCGGGCCCCATGCGGTCAAGTCAGATGAAAGCAAGCGAAAGCGTGCTGGTCGAATCACACGCGCAATGGTTTAATTTTCTCGGCCAAGGAGGGCGCGGCTTGATCGTCATTCGCAACGCGCATGAGCAGGAAGCGGACGTGCTGGCGGCCATCGGCATCAGGGCATGGCGGCAGGCGACCGCGGCTCTTGGCATCACGCCCACGCTTTACGACAATGCGGCCAGCGCCTTTTCCAACTTCACCCGCTCGTCGTGGCTTGCCATCCGCGTGGCAGAGCTGGGCGGCTCGGTCGCGGGGTGGGCCGCGCGGGAACATTTCGACGATGCTATTTCCGATTTCTGGATCGATCCGGATTTTCAGCGAAGGGGCGTCGGCAGCCGTCTGCTCGCAGATGTCGAACGACTGATAGAAGACAGGGGCTTCGAGACAATCCGGCTTGAGACACACGCCCAGAATGAACCGGCCGTCGCCTTTTTTCGTCACCACGGATATAGCGTTCGTTGGCTATCTGTTTCCTATGCGCCGAAGCTGGACCGTGAGGTGCAATCGGTGGGTCTTCAGAAACAATTGGCCGAGGTCGAGAGCGGGCTTTACGGACCGGCGTTCTGAGACATGGTTCGTAGAGTGGCGATCAGCCGCATCGGCCAGTCCGGCGTGATGAGGAGCGACGCGACGAGGCCCGCCTGCAATATGACGATCGATGTCAGCTTGCTACGAAATGGCTCCTTGCGTGTTTTGTGCCGCAGCAAGCTTTGCGCCGAGATAGCGCCCGCACTGCCGCCTACGAGCGCGAGCAAAAGCAGCGTGCTTTCCCGGATACGCCACCCGCCCTGTCTCGCCGCTTCCTTGTCCCACCAGTAGACAAGAAAGACGAAGAGATTGAAGGCGAGATAAGCGAGGAAGCAGAGAGCGATCGTTTGCATGGCGTGATTTGAAACCCGTAAGCATAAAAAACGCGTAACCGGCACTCTCGAAAATCGTGAGCCGGGCGTGACGGGGCGCAACATGTCTTGCGCCCACGCTCCATTTGTTCTACCCACCAAGGCCAAAGAACCCGTATATCGTGAGCTTCAGATGACCCTTGTAGACGTGCGCACCCCCGACCCGAAACGCTTCATTCCCGGCGCCACCGGCGATTGGGAAATCGTGATCGGCATGGAGGTGCATGCGCAGGTTCTCTCCAATTCCAAGTTGTTCTCCGGCGCCTCCACCACCTTCGGCAATGCGCCGAATTCCAACGTGTCGCTGGTCGATGCCGCGATGCCCGGCATGCTGCCCGTCATCAATGAGGAATGCGTGAAGCAGGCGGTCCGCACGGGTCTCGGTCTCAAGGCAAAGATCAACAAACGATCGATCTTCGACCGAAAGAACTATTTCTATCCGGATTTGCCGCAGGGCTACCAGATTTCGCAGTTCAAGGATCCGATCGTCGGTGAGGGCACCATCACCATTTCGCTCGGTCCCGACCGCCAGGGCAACTTTGAGGATATCGAAATCGGCATCGAGCGCCTGCATCTGGAACAGGATGCCGGCAAATCGATGCATGACCAGCACCCGACCATGTCTTTCGTGGACCTCAACCGTTCGGGCGTGGCGCTGATGGAAATCGTGTCGAAGCCAGACATGCGCTCGTCGGATGAGGCGAAGGCCTATCTCACCAAACTTCGCTCCATCGTGCGTTATCTCGGCACCTGTGACGGCAACATGGACGAAGGCTCGATGCGCGCCGACGTCAACGTCTCCGTGCGCCGTCCGGGCGAAGGCTTCGGCACGCGCTGCGAAATCAAGAACGTCAACTCCATCCGCTTCGTCGGCCAGGCGATTGAATATGAGGCGCGTCGCCAGATCGCCATTCTGGAAGATGGCGGCGTCATCGATCAGGAAACCCGCTTGTTCGATCCCGGCAAGGGCGAGACGCGGTCCATGCGCTCCAAGGAAGATGCACATGACTACCGCTATTTCCCCGACCCGGATCTGTTGCCGCTGGAATTTGACGATGCCTTCGTCGAGGCGCTGAAGGTCGATCTGCCGGAACTGCCTGACGACAAGAAGGCCCGTTTCGTCGCTGATCTCGGTCTCTCGGTCTATGACGCCTCGATTCTGGTCTCAGAAAAGGCGATTGCAGATTATTACGAAGCCGTCGCTGCCGGCCGCGATCCGAAGGCTGCCGCCAACTGGGTCATCAACGACCTGCTCGGCGCGCTGAACAAGTCTGGCAAAGACATCGAGACGACTCCGGTGTCGCCCGAACAGCTTGGCGGCATCATCGATCTCATCAAGGCCGAGACCATCTCCGGCAAAATTGCCAAGGATTTGTTCGAGATCGTCTGGAACGAGGGCGGCAATCCGGCTGAGATCGTCGAAGCTCGCGGCATGAAGCAGGTGACCGATACCGGCGCCATCGAAAAGGCCGTTGACGAGATCATCGCCGCCAACCCGGATCAGGTCGAGAAGGTCAAGGCAAAGCCGACACTCGCCGGCTGGTTCGTCGGTCAGGTGATGAAGGCGACGGGCGGCAAAGCCAACCCGCAGGCGGTGCAGGCGCTCGTGAAGGCGAAACTTGGTATCGAGGAAGAGTAAGCGAAGGCTGCTTCCTGCTCGAGAAACGGCAGAGAGGTTCCGTCATCCAAGCCTTGAGCCGGGATCCAGCCAGCCCAAGTCCCTGGGCTGAAAAGACTCTTTTCACCGCGCAGACGCGCGTTGGCTGGATGCCGGATCAAGTCCGGCATGACGCAAGCCCAGACTATTCGCGATTAAGCCACACGGTGGGACAAGACCGAGCACGGCGTCGATTACGAACGATGACACCCTTACTGCCGGGATCGAAGCCCGGCATTTCTGTTTCAAGACGGAGCCAGATCATGTTTTTCATCCGCACAGCCAGCCTGCGTGACATCGAGCCGGTCCGGGCGCTGCTCGCGACGACATGGCACGCCACTTATGACGCGATCTACGGCGCGGAAAAGGTCGATGAGCTGATCGCAGCCTGGCATTCGCCGCAGGCCATGAAAGACCGCGTCGAGAAGAAGGGTGGCGAGTTCCTTGTTGCCGATGACGGCAAGCGGATCGGCGGCATGGCTTACGGCTCCATGTCGACCAAGATGGCGAAGACGGCGCTGTTGCACCAGCTTTACGTCGCGCCCGATCTTCAGCGGCAGGGCGTTGGCCGCGATCTCTTCGCGGAGCTTGAAACCTGCTTCCCGGACGCGGAAATTATGCGTCTGGAGGTCGAGCCTAAAAATACTGTCGCAATCAACTTCTATGAAGGCGTCGGATTTGTCGAGGTGGACCGAATCGAGCGCATGGCGGGTTTCGAGGGGTTGCCCGGCATCGTGATGGAAAAGAGCCTGACCCGATGAATGCGACCTTGGAAAATCTGATAATTCGAACGGCCCGTGAGGACGATCTGCCGGCGCTCGCCGCCATTTTTGCCGCTGACGAGATCGGCGGCCACGGAGATACGGCCGACGAATCGGCGCGGCCCGATTATCTTGCCGCCTTCCGGGCAATCGAGGCGTCCCCGAGCGAAACGCTTTACGTCGCCGAACTGGATGGCGAGGTGGTCGGCACCTTTCAGACGGCGATCCTCACCAAGCTCGTTGGGCGAGGGGCGAAGTCGATGGTGATCGAGGCGGTGCAGACACGCGCCGATATGCGCGGTCGCGGCATTGGCGCGGTGATGATCAACTATTGTCTTGATGAAGCCCGCCGGCAGGGCCTGAAAGCCGCGCAGCTCACCTCCAACATGGCGCGGCTCGATGCGCATCGCTTCTACGAGCGGCTGGGTTTCGAGAAGCGGCATCTTGGCTTCAGGATGACGCTGAAATAGCGCGGATATATCTCGAAATGCTGGACAATTGGCGTGAGGGGCGGCATAAGCATGTCTTGTGCCGTGCATGGAAAATCGCTGCGGTGCATTCAAGCCCGAGGAACGTAGAATGAAGACTCTCCTGACGCAAATCTTCACCTGGTGGAACGGCCAGACGATCGGAACGCGATTTCACACCTGGCGTTTCGGCAAGAAGGTCGGGCAGGACGAGTTTGGTAACACCTATTACGAAGGCGGCACCACCTCCTGGGGCATGCCGCGCCGCTGGGTGATCTACAACGGTTATGCCGAAGCCTCGGCCATTCCTCCCGGCTGGCACGGCTGGATGCATTACCGCACCGACGTGCCGCCGAGCCAGGAAAGCTACGCTGCACGCGACTGGCAGAAGCCTCACCAGCCGAACCTCACCGGTTCGTCGAAGGCCTATCGCCCTCAAGGGTCGCTGGCCGTTGCAGGCGAGCGCCCGCGCGTGACGGGCGACTACGACGCCTGGACACCCGGCAACTGAGTTATCGCGACGCGCGGTGTTGTGCAAAACGCCGCGCCTACTTCCGGCCTCACCGGTTTTTGCCACATTCCGCCCTTAGGCGTTGATCCGGTCGGCGGTTCGACACAGGCAAATATTTGGAGACATATCGTATGAGGAAATTCACGCGGGATCGTTCTTTGCGTGCGCTGACAGTCTCGCTGTTTGCAGCGGTCTCTGCTGTTCTCCTCGTATCACCCGTCTCCGCCGCCCGTCTGGAAAACCGCGTTGCCGTCTTTTCCGGCATCGACAAGATCACCGGCCGCATCACCTCCTTCGACGTCTATATCGATGAGACCGTGCAGTTCGGCGCGCTTCAGGTGACGCCGAAAGTCTGTTATTCCCGTGATCAGACGGAAACTCAAAAGATCGATGCCTTCGTTGAAGTCGATGAGATCACCCTCGACCGAAAGATCAAGCGGATTTTTACGGGCTGGATGTTCGCTGATAGCCCCGGCCTCAACGCTGTCGAGCACCCGATCTACGACGTGTGGCTGACAGGCTGCAAGCAGGATTCGGACGTTCCCGCTCCCTCAACGGCAAGCAAATAACCTTACGTAGAGTTTTCAGAATCGCAGGCTTGGCCGGTTGACGGCGAGGTCTAGCATTTTCGCATATTCCAGCTTGGGCACGTCGATTGCACCGAATGTCTTCAGATGATCGGTCGTGAACTGCGTGTCCAGCAGAACGAAACCACCAGCTCTTAACCTTTCCACCAGATGCACGAGGCAAATCTTCGACGCATTGGTGCGGCGAGAAAACATGCTCTCGCCAAAGAAGGCAGCCCCCAGCGAGACACCGTAAAGCCCGCCGACGAGCTCATCGCCTTCCCAGGCCTCGACGCTGTGGGCGTGGCCGATCTGGTGCAGCTCGGTATAGAGTTTGCGGATAGTGGCGTTGATCCAGGTGCTCGGCCTATCCGGCGCTTCTGCGGCGCAGCCCGCCATGACCGCTTCGAAGGCAGTGTCGAAGCGTATGTTGAACGGCTTCTTTCGCATCGCCTTGGCGAGGCTTTTGGAAACGTGAAAATCGTTGAGGGGAATAATACCGCGGATTTCCGGCTCGACCCAGAACAGCTCTGGATCATCGGCCGAATCGGCCATGGGAAACAGCCCGGCGGAATAGGCGCGCAGCAGAATGTCGACCGTTATGTCGTTATTTCTGCTGCGCCGCCCAGCCATATCGTCTTAGTGAGACGCGTCACCGGCCAGATATTTTTCCAGCCAGTGAATATCATAATCACCCTTCAGGATATCCTCGTTCTGGAGAAGATCCTGGAAAAGCGGCAGCGTGGTCTTGATGCCGTCGACGACGAACTCGTCGAGCGCCCGACGAAGACGGCGAATGCACTCGTCACGGTCTCGGCCGTGAACGATGAGCTTACCGATCATGCTGTCGTAATAGGGCGGAATCTTGTAGCCCTGATAGGCGCCCGAATCGACGCGCACACCAAGGCCGCCCGGCGTGTGGAAATAGGTCAGCGTGCCCGGAGAGGGAACGAAGGTGCGCGGGTCTTCGGCATTGATACGGCATTCGATGGCGTGGCCATGGAATTCGATATCCGCCTGCGTTACCGACAAGCCCTGGCCTGATGCAACACGGATCTGCTCCTGCACGAGATCCATACCGGTAATCGCTTCCGTCACCGGATGCTCCACCTGCAGACGCGTGTTCATTTCGATGAAGTAGAACTCGCCGTTTTCATACAGGAACTCGATGGTGCCGGCGCCGCGATATTTCAGCTTGCGCATGGCGCTCGCGCAAATCTCACCGATCTTCATGCGCTGTTCGACCGTCAGAGCTGGAGAGTTGGCTTCTTCCAGCACCTTCTGGTGACGGCGCTGCAACGAGCAATCGCGCTCGCCGAGGTGAATGGCGTTGCCTTCACCGTCGCCGAAAACCTGCACCTCGATATGGCGCGGTTTGCCGAGGTATTTTTCCATATAGACGGCGTCGTTGCCGAATGCTGCTGCCGCTTCGGAACGGGCAGTCGCAACGGCCTCTTCCAGATCGGCTTCGGTTTTCGCCACCTTCATGCCGCGACCGCCGCCGCCTGCCGTCGCCTTGATGAGAACGGGGAAGCCGATCATGCGCGCGATTTCCAGCGCGTTTTCAGGCTTCACTTCGCCATCGGAGCCAGGAACCACGGGAATGCCCAGTTCCTGCGCCGTCTGCTTGGCGGTGATCTTGTCGCCCATGATGCGGATATGTTCGGCGGTCGGTCCGATGAAGGTAATGCCGTGCGCGTCGAGAATATCGGCGAACTTGGCATTTTCCGACAGGAAGCCGTAACCGGGGTGAACGGCGTCCGCACCTGTTATCTCGCAGGCCGCAACGATCTGATGGATGTTGAGATAGCTGTCACGCGAAGGCGGCGGGCCGATGCAGACGCTCTCGTCGGCAAGGCGCACATGCATGGCATCCGCGTCGGCCGTGGAGTGTACGGCCACCGTAGGAATGCCAAGCTCCTTGGCGGCGCGCAGAACGCGCAGCGCGATCTCGCCGCGGTTGGCTATGAGGATCTTCGAAACCATGCTGAACCGCCTTTATTCGATGACCACGAGGGCTTCGCCATACTCCACGGGCTGAGCGTCGTTGACGATGATTTCCACGACCTTGCCGGACTTCGGGGCCGGGATCTGGTTCATGGTCTTCATGGCCTCAACGATGAGGATCGTCTGGCCTTCCTTCACGGTCGCACCCACTTCGATGAAGGGGCGGGCGCCGGGGGCGGGCGAGAGATAAACGGTGCCAACCATGGGCGAAGACACGGTGTTGGCCGGGTTGCGTGCCGGTGCTGCGGCGGCTGCCGGCGCAGCAGGGGCCGCGACTGCCGGTGCGGCAGGGGCTGCTGCCGGAGCCGGGGCGTAAGCGGGCGGTGCTGCGGCATAGACCGTCGCTGGGGGAGCGGCGCGGGAAACGCGGATGCGCAGGTCGTCCTGCTCCACTTCGATTTCCGAAAGGTCGGTATCGTTGAGGATATTCGCGAGCTCGCGGATCAGTTCCTTGTCGATACCCTGTTTCTTTTCAGACATGACAAACCCTATTCTTTGTTTCTTTTTATGCCGTGATGTTCTTCAGCGCATGAAGCGCCATGACGTATCCATATGGTCCGAAACCGCAGATCATGCCCTTGGCTGCGGGCGAGATCATCGATTTGTGACGGAATTCTTCCCGTGCATGGATGTTGGAGATATGCACCTCCACGACCGGAGCAGGAATTGCGCGGATGGCATCGTGCAACGCGATCGAGGTGTGGCTGTAAGCGCCGGGATTGATCACAACGCCCGCTGCCCGTTCGCCCGCCTCGTGCAGCCAGTCCACAAGCACACCTTCGTGGTTGGACTGGCGAAACTCCACCGAAAAGCCGAGTTCGGCACCGGCCTTCACACAATCGTTTTCTATGTCTTTCAGCGTTTTGCCACCGTAAATACCCGGTTCCCGTTTTCCCAGCAGATTGAGATTGGGGCCGTTGATGACGATGATGATGTTGCTCATTCGCGTTTCCATAAGAAAATCAGCGACACCTATAGACTGCGCAGCCTTTAAGGAAAAGCCCCTGCAAGCCTTAAAGCGCAGGGGGTGCTCCGTATCTCACAGGCAATGAACGCGGTTTAGTCTGAATCAGGAGCAGGTGGCTTTTCCGCAGCTGCGCATATTGGCAATTTTTTCCTTGAGCGGGTCCGCACCGACAGCGCCGAAGACAGCCTCGTCGCCAACGATGTAGGAGGGCGTTCCGGTAATGCCGAGGTTGTTTGCCAGCTTGTAGGTTTCCTGCACCTGCGCATCATTGGGATTTTCCGCCATGGACTTGCGGATATCGGCTTCCTTCAGGCCAAGCGAGGTCGCGACTTCCATCGCGCTGTCCTCATTGGCGCGTCCACGACCGCCAAGCAGCGTGCGCTGGAATTCCGGATATTTTGCCGGCGCAAGCAGCTTCACGGCGTTCGACACGCGATGGGCAGCGACGGATTCCGGCCCGAGGATCGGAAATTCCTTCAGCACGACGCGTATTTTTTTGTCGCTCTTCAGGATGTTGTCCATGTCGCCCATGGCGCGTTTGCAGTAGCCGCAATTGTAATCGAAGAACTCAACGAGCGTGACGTCGCCATCGGGATTGCCGAGTGCGAGGTCGTATTTCGATTCGAAGATCGCCTTGTTGTTCTCGGCAACGGCTTCCGCAGCCTTGGCGTTGCGCGACGCATATTGCTTGCGTTCAAGCGCGTCCTGAACCTCCAGCATGATTTCAGGGTTCTCGATCAGATACTGCTTGATGAACTCGCCCATTTCCTTCTTCTGCTGCTCATCGAGCGCATGGGCGGGCAGGGAGGCGAATACCGTTGAAAGGGCCGTCACGCTGGCAAGAAGGGTGGAACGGAGAAAATGCGCCATATCGGTCCTCATTCTATGCGGCCGGAGCCTCTTGGAATCTTATGAAGGCAATTACCTTACTTTAAGCCAAATGCCATACGGCAAAAATACTTGTCCGCATTATGGTCTCACGATTGTGAAGATTGTGATTCTGCTGCAAGTCTGCGAAATACGGTTCAGGAAAGAGCATGCCCTTGATTACGATATCGAAGCGGAGCGCAGTCGAACCCTTTCACGCCATGGATATTCTGGCGGAAGCGAACAGGCGCAGGCAGGCGGGACGTCCCGTCATCTCCATGGCGGTCGGCCAGCCTTCCCATCCGGCACCGAAAGCGTCGCTGGCAGCAGCGCAAGACGCGCTGAAACACGGGCGGATCGGTTACACCGACGCGCTCGGCCTGCGCGAGTTGCGTGAAGCGATTGCCGGCCACTACCGTCTGCGCCATCAGGTCGCGATCGATCCGGCGCGCATTGCCGTGACGACAGGATCATCAGCCGCCTTCAACCTTGCCTTCCTCAGTTTGTTCGACGCTGGCGACTACGTCGCCATCGCAAGGCCTGGTTATCCCGCCTATCGCAATATTCTGAAAGCGCTCGGCCTTAACGTGGTGGAAGTTCCGGTCACGGCAGAAACCGGCTACACGCTGACACCCGCAAGCCTCGAACGGGCGGAAACCCGGGCGGGCTGCAAACTGAAGGGCGTGCTTCTGGCAAGCCCGGCGAACCCGACCGGCACGGTCACCGGACGCGAAGCGTTGAAGCGGCTCGCCAGCTATTGCGACAGCCGCGACATGGCCTTCATTTCAGACGAAATATATCACGGCCTGACCTTTGTCGGAGAAGAGACAAGCGCGGTGGAGATCACCGACAAAGCCGTCATCATCAACTCCTTCTCCAAATATTATTGCATGACCGGCTGGCGCATCGGCTGGATGGTGCTGCCGGAGAATCTGGTTCGCCCTGTCGAATGTCTTGCCCAGAGCCTTTATATTTCGGCACCGGAACTTTCTCAGCTCGCGGCATGTGCCGCCTTTTCGGCCGCGGAGGAGCTTGATGTCTACAGGGAAAGCTATCGCACGAACCGCGATTTCCTGATGGCGCGGCTGCCGGAAATAGGCCTGCCGCTGGCGTCCCCGATGGATGGCGCGTTTTACGCCTATGTCGATACAAGCCGCTTTTCCAATGACAGCATGGATTTTGCCAAGCGCATGCTGGCGGAAATCGATGTGGCGGCGACGCCGGGAATGGATTTCGATCCCGAAGAGGGCCACAGGGCGCTACGCATTTCCTATGCGGGTTCGGTATCTGACATTGCCGAGGCGGTGGGACGGATCGCTGGCTGGCTGAAATAGGCCGAAGCGCCTGGCCCGTCGGGACATCAGGCGGGCGTGCAGCCGAAGGTGCTGACAAAGGCCTTTTCGCCTTTTGCGGTGAAGGTCAGCACGCGACCGTTTCCGCGCCGCAGCCAGTCGCGCTGCTGCATGGCGTCGAGGAGAGAGGCACCCAGCCCGCCGCCGAGATGATGGCGGCGCTCGCTCCAATCAAGGCAATGCAGGCACACTGGCCGGCGTGCCTTTTCGAGTGGCGAAAGATCGATGCCGAAGCTGGAGAAGAAGTCACGCCCTTCGTCCGTCAGGGCCGGGTCATCACTTGAGGTTACCAATCCTCTGGCGGTAATGGCCGCAAGCAGGGCCACGCCGCTTTCCCCGGCCAGATGATCGTAGCAGATGCGCGCTTCCCGCAGCGCCTTGTCCTTCGGTCCGGTGCGGACGCGAACCGCGCCTGTGCGCTGCGCAAGCCCCATCAAGGCTTCCAGCACCTGCGCCACATCTTCGTCAGAGAGACGGAAATAGCGATGACGCCCCTGTTTTGCCGCCTTCAGCAATTGCGCCTCTGAGAGTTTGGAAAGGTGCCCGCTGGCGGTTTGCAGGGTCACGCCGGCGGCCTCTGCAAGCTCACTTGCCGTCAGCGCGCGTCCATCCATCAGTGCCGTCAGGATGTTGGCACGGGCGGGGTCGCCTATAAGCGCAGCGACATTGGCGATAAGAGGTCCGTCTTTCATGCTTCGATGGTAGCCGAAGCGTTGACGTGTCGCAACAGGGTAAACAGGTGGCGTATAACATCAGGAGAATGACGATGCTGACCTGTTTCATTCGCTACGAGATCGACCCCTTCAAGGTCGATGCCTTCGACCTCTATGCCCGCAACTGGGGCGAGGCGATCCCGCGTTGCGGGGCCGATCTGATCGGTTATTTTGCACCAAAGGAAGGATCGAGCACGATTGCCTATGGCGTCTACAATATCGAAAGCCTTGCCGCCTACGAAGCCTACAGGGCGCGGCTTGCTGCTGATCCCGTCGGGCGGGAGAATTACGAGTTCGCGCGCCGGGAACGGTTCATCCGACGCGAGGATCGCCTGTTTTTGCGCCTTGCCTCTGGCCCGCATGGCGGAGGCGGACAATGATCGCCGTCATATTCGAGGTTTGGCCGGCCGACGGCGAAAAGCAGCACTATCTGGATATAGCAGCAGGCCTGCGCGCCGAGCTAGAAGACATCGATGGCTTCGTGTCAGTCGAACGATTTCAGAGCATCAGTAATCCCGAAAAGATGCTCTCCCTGTCATTTTTCCGGGACGAAGCGGCGGTGATGGCCTGGCGCAACCGGCCTTCACACCGCCGGGCGCAGGTGCTCGGACGGTCCGGCACCTTTTCTGATTACCGGCTTCGTATCGCCCATGTGATCCGCGATTATGGTCTGGCGGAGCGACAGGAAGCGCCTGTCGACAGCCGCAAGGCCCATCTGGTGGGGAGTGCGGACTAGGGTTGGCCTTGCACGCATCAGTTTTTCTGCATGCCGCTGCAAGCCATTCTGGTTCGAACTCCTCGTTGAAACCCGTTATAGATGAGCCATGTGGTGCGGGGCACCCCGATCAAACGAGGAGATAGCAATGTCGGCAGAAAAAGTGGCTGTAGTAACCGCTGGAGGTAGCGGCATGGGAGCGGCTGTGGCGAAACGTCTGGCCGCGGATGGTTACAGGCTTGCGATCCTGTCTTCCTCCGGCAAAGGGGAGGCGCTCGCGAAGGAGCTGGGCGGTATCGGTGTCACAGGCTCCAACCAGTCCAATGACGATCTCCAGCGGCTGACGGATCAGACGCTCGAGAAATTCGGCCGCATCGACGTGCTGGTCAATAGTGCAGGGCACGGTCCGAGGGCCTCTATTCTCGACATCACCGACGAGCAATGGCACACCGGTCTCGACGTCTATCTGATGAACGTCATTCGCCCGACGCGGATAATCGCGCCCGTCATGGTGAAGCAGAAGGCGGGCGCGATCGTCAACATCTCGACGGCATGGGCTTTTGAACCGAGCAGCATGTTCCCGACCTCCGCCGTCTTCCGCGCGGGCCTCGCTTCCTACACCAAGATCTTTGCCGATACCTATGCGGCCGACAATGTCCGCATGAACAATGTTCTGCCGGGATGGATCGACAGTTTGCCGGCAACGGAGGAGCGCCGCGCGTCTGTGCCGATGCAGCGCTACGGCAAGAGCGAGGAAATCGCTGCCACGGTGGCATTTCTCGCATCCGAAGGAGCAGGGTATATTACCGGCCAGAATATCCGGGTTGACGGAGGGCTGACACGCTCGGTTTAAGCGGCGCAGGCGCGCGTCCGCGAAATTCCGGCTCAAGCCCGGAGTGGCGGACGAGATGTGCTCTTCTCATCCGCTTGCCGCCTCGTTCCAGGCTGGAAAGCATAGGAGCAGCGGCAACATCACACTCCGCTACCCGCAAAGCAAAACGCCCGCAACGATGTTGCGGGCGTCGTTTATGGAGTTTCTCTTCGCTTAGAAGAAGCCTTTGCGCTGCCACCAGCCGCCCTTGCGCGGCTTCGGCTCATCGCCCTCTGGCGCGGACGACGTGACGACCGGTTCGGAGCTCGAGACATTGTTGCCCCGGTTCGCGCGAACCTTCTCCTCACTTACCGGCGCTTCCGCTTCCGGTGCAACGTCGGCAGAGGCTTCGCCTGCTTCTTCGACGGCGACATCAACGACAGTCGTCTCAACGACCACCGGCTCTACCGTTTCGACAGCTTCGACCTGCGGCGCTTCTTCGGTTTCCGTCTTGGCCTTCGCCTTGCGGGTGCGGCGTGGCTTTTTCGGCGCGGTCTCGTCAGCAACGACGGCTACATCAGCAACCGTGCCTTCCACGACCTCGGCAGCAGCCGGCTCTTCGGCGACGGCAGCCGCAGTAGCGACCTCTTCGCCTTCAGCTTCATCATCGGCAGACTCAATTCCGTCAAGAGCCTCGTCCTCGGCACGGTTGCGGCGGCCACCACGCTTGCCGCGACGGCGGCGCTTGCGCTTGCCGTCCTCATCGGAGCCTGCTGCTTCCGCCGTACCGTTCTCGACATCAGCGCCGGTGTCATCCGCTTCGATACCGTCATCGTCACCCTCGGCATCATCGCCGTCCGCATCACCGGACTGGGCATCGACAGTGCCGTTCTGGTCACCCTGGCCACCCTTGCCACGACGGCGGCGACGACGCTTGCGCTTGCGCTTGCCTTCCTCGCCATTGTCGCCCTGCGGCTGCTGGCGCGGTTGGGCGCTTTCTGCCTTGACGATCTCTTCCTCGTCTTCGTCTTCTTCCACTTCAGCGACGAAATCGTCTTCTTCCTCGACGAAGTTCGGCAGCATTTGAATGAGGCTTTCGATCTTTACGGGATTTTCGACGGCTTCGCCGCGATCGATGGCGAAATGCTGGGCGCCGACGCCGGAGTCTGCCGCAATGATGATCGACACGCCGAAGCGGCCTTCATAATCGACGATCGTGCCACGCTTGTGGTTGAGCAGGTAGAGCGCCGTTTCCGGCGTGCAGCGCACGGTGATATTGTGGGTGGTGTTGCGCAGCAGATATTCCTCGACGCCGCGCAGCACATGCAGCGCGATGGAGGATTCCGAGCGAACGTGGCCCGTGCCGCCGCAATGCTGGCAGACCTGCGTGGTCGATTCCAGCACCGAAGCGCGGATGCGCTGGCGAGACATTTCCAGAAGGCCGAAATGTGAGATGCGGCCGACCTGAATACGGGCCCGGTCGTTCTTCAGGCAATCCTTGAGCTTCTTCTCGACAGCGCGATTGTTGCGCTTTTCTTCCATGTCGATGAAGTCGATGACGACAAGACCGGCAAGGTCGCGCAGACGCAGCTGGCGTGCCACTTCTTCTGCCGCTTCCAGGTTGGTCGTCAGCGCGGTTTCTTCGATGGAGTGCTCGCGGGTCGAACGGCCTGAGTTGACGTCGATCGAAACCAGAGCTTCGGTCTGGTTGATGATGAGGTAACCACCGGACTTCAGCGTCACCTGGGGCTGCAGCATGCGGTCGAGCTGCGCTTCGATGCCGGAGCGCGAGAAGATCGGGTGAATGTCGCGATAAGGCTGAACCACCTTGGCATGGCTCGGCATCAGCATCTTCATGAAGTCTTTTGCTTCACGATAGCCTTCTTCGCCGGAAACGATGATCTCGCTGATATCCTTGTTGTAAAGGTCGCGGATCGAACGCTTTATCAGCGAGCCTTCCTCATAAACGAGGCAGGGAGCGGTGGAATTCAGCGTCAGCGTGCGGACGTTTTCCCACAGACGCATCAGATATTCGAAGTCGCGCTTGATTTCCACGCGGGTGCGGTTGGCACCGGCGGTGCGCAGAATGACGCCCATGCCCTGCGGCACTTCCAGATCGCGCGCGATTTCCTTGAGGCGCTTGCGGTCTGTCGGCTGGGTGATCTTGCGGGAAATACCGCCGCCCCGCGCCGTATTCGGCATCAGCACGGAGTATCGGCCAGCCAGCGACAGATAGGTGGTGAGTGCGGCACCCTTGTTGCCGCGTTCTTCCTTGGCGACCTGTACCAGAAGGATCTGGCGGCGCTTTATGACTTCCTGGATGCGATATTGTTTGCGCGGCTTGCGGGCAACCCGATCCGGAACCTCTTCCATGGCGTCTTCGGCGCCGACGGATTCGATGACCTCCTTTTCGTGATGATCGTCATCATCGTCGTCATCATCGTCATTGCCGCGGCGAAGGCCTTCGACTTCCTCGGAAATCGTATCGGCATCAACCATGGCGGCCATGTCGCCGCCGGTGCTGCCGTCGTCTTCGGATGACGCTTCAGATGCGTCAACCGCTGCGGCCTCTTCTTCGGCGGTCTTCTTCTTGGTCCGGGGGCGGCGGACGCGCTTCTTCGGCTTTTCTTCCTCGGCGGGCGCTTCTTCGGCGACAACCTCGACGGCTGCTTCTTCAGAAACCGTTTCCGCAACCGGGGCTGCTTCTTCGGCTGCCACGGTTTCGGCCACTTCGGGCGCCGAAACGATGCCGACGTCAGGCTGGTCCACCTGCGAAAGGTCGATCATGGGGGCGGCTGGCTCGGGAGCGTCGGCGGATTCGAAATCGTCGCTGCGGCGATGATCCTCGGCTTCTGCTTTCAGCAGTGCCTGTCGGTCAGCGAGCGGGATCTGGTAATAATCCGGATGGATTTCCGCAAAAGCGAGAAAGCCGTGGCGATTTCCACCGTAGTCCACGAAAGCCGCCTGAAGCGAGGGCTCAACGCGGGTGACCTTGGCAAGATAGATATTGCCGCGGATTTGTTTTTTGTGCTCCGATTCAAAATCGAATTCTTCGATCCGGTTCCCACGGACAACGACTACGCGTGTCTCCTCTTCGTGGGAGGCGTCGATAAGCATTTTGTCTGCCATGTAAGCTGTGCTCCTCGGCGCAGCCTTGTTTTATACGAGAACAGGCCCGCCACACGGACGAGCCTTTCATATGAGTGCAAGGATGTGCCGGAAATGAAGTCTCCACCCGGGCCTCTGTAAACTGGCAGCATCCGGACCGACGGCGAGGCGCTTGGCCTGCTCCTGGTATCCGGTTCATGTGAAAACTGCTGCGACATCATTGGCCAGGCGGAACGACAATAATATATAGACCCCTTGGGGTCCGATGAATTTGCTCTCCTCAGAGCGGCGGTGGCAGTGCCACCGGGTAGGTCTCCGGCCACGGCCGGAATTGATCGAGTTTCAGGATAAATGTAACGACGGCAGATGATTGCCCGATGTGCAGCGCCAGCGTCTTTTTCGATTGGCAGCCGGCGGGCATCTATCCCGTCAACACTTTTAACCCTCACATGCGTTGTATGTTTTCTCTGTCATAATAGCAATAGGCTGGCTAAATATGCCATATTGTTGGTGGAATTTCCGGGTTAACAATTGGTTCACCAACGCCTGCGATTGTGGGGCGCAAACGTGCAAACTATCGTACGGCGTGGTTGAAACGGCTCCGTTCGCGGCGTTTTTCATCGCTGTTTATCTAAAATGACTGAAATACGGAATTTCTCGAGGGCCATGAATTTTACGCGCAGCGCAGCGATACCAGGCGGGGCAGGGTGGCTTGGCGTGCGAATCGCGCGGGCTGCGACTGTCCTGGCGCTTGGGGTCGCCGCCTCATTTTCCCCTATCCCGGCAGCGCATGCGGTCGAGCCGCTCGTCGCCCATCAGGCGCGCATCATCGGCGATGAGGCTCGCACGCGTATCGTTCTCGATTTTGCGGAAGAGCCGGAGTTCGACGTTCATTACCTCGATTCGCCAGCACGAATCGTAGTCGACTTTCCGGCGGTCAATTTTAAATTCCCCGTCTCCGATCTCAAGCCAACGGGCCTTTTTTCCGATATCCGCTTTGGCACCATGGGCGAAAACAGCGCCCGCATCGTTCTGACGGCAAAAAAGCCGGTTCAGGTGGCGGTCGCAGAAACGAAGAAGGCAGATGACGGGCAGTCGTTCCGGTTTGTGCTGGACGCGGAAATCACCACCAGGGGCAAGTTCGCGGAACTGGTGAAAGACCAGCAATGGCGCGCGCCTGCGCCGGTGACGACATCGGCGATTACACCCGACGACAAAACCTCGCGTCCAGCGGACTTCGTCATCGCCGTCGATGCGGGCCACGGCGGCATCGATGCCGGCGCCACCGGTGGCACCACGGGTACCGAGGAAAAGGTCATTACCTTGACTTTTGCCAAGGAGCTTGCCGATCGTTTGAACCGGGAGCCGGGCATCAAGGCCTTTCTCACGCGCGATTCCGATACCTTTCTCGCTCTGTCCGAACGGGTAACGATCGCCCGGCAGAACAATGCCAATCTCTTCATATCCCTGCATGCCGACACGCTGAAGCAGAAGGGCATCCGCGGTGCGACCGTCTACACATTGTCGGATCGGGCTTCTGACCGGCAGGCGCAGGAACTGGCGGAGCGCGAAAACAAGTCCGACCAGATTGCCGGTGTTGCCGCTTCCTCCGAACCGCCCGAGGTCGCCGATATTCTCCTCGACTTCACCCGCCGTGAGACTCAAGCCTTTTCGGTGACCCTTGCCGAAAACATCGTCTCATCCTTCGAGGGGCAGGTGGGTCTCATCAATAATCCGCATCGCTATGCCGGCTTCATGGTGCTACGCGCCCACGATGTGCCGTCGGTACTGCTGGAACTCGGCTTCCTTTCCAATCCGGAAGACGAAAAGCTGCTTCTCGATGACGCGTGGCGGAAAAAGGTTGCCGATACGCTGGCGACGGCCGTCGGGCGATACCGCGCAAAGGCCATGGCAAACGGTGGCTGACAGGCCGCCGACGGGCCAACCAAAAGTGTGGCTGCGCCGCCAGAGACAGCCGAAAAGCTGTTCAATTCTTGACCCTTGGCAACGATTGCGACCACTGAGCCCTATTTTACTCACATTCCCCGCGTTACTCGGGAAGCGGATTCGGTGGCAATCCGTAAGCTTCGATGCATGATTGCGGGCATTCGGCCCGGTAACATATCAGCGAATGCTGCCGTATCGGCTTGTCATCGAAGGTATGGTGTGCAAAACGGCACGCGATATGCAAGGATGCGCCCGTAAATCGTCGGGCGTTGATGGTTACGATTCGAATTATCGGTAGCTTGGTATGATCAGACTGATTGGATATTTTTTCGGCTTGGCCAGCGTGCTCTTTCTGTGCGCCGCCGTCGTCGGTGCAATTTATTTGCACGGCGTGACGAAGGACCTGCCGGATTACGCAGTTCTGAGCACCTATGAGCCGCCCGTAACAACCCGTGTACACGCTGGCAATGGTGAGCTCATGGCGGAATATGCGCATGAGAAGCGCCTGTTCCTGCCGATCCAGGCGATACCGGACCGCGTGAAGGCAGCCTTCCTGTCCGCAGAAGACAAGAATTTCTACAACCATCCGGGCGTCGATATCTGGGGCCTCGGTCGCGCCATCCTCGTCAATCTCCAGAATGTCGGCTCCGGCCGTCGTCCGGTCGGCGCATCGACGATCACCCAGCAGGTTGCGAAAAACTTTCTTCTGACCAACGACCAGACCATCGACCGCAAGCTCAAGGAAGCCATCCTCTCCTTCCGTATCGAGCAAACCTATTCGAAGGACAAGATCCTCGAGCTTTATCTCAACGAGATCTTTTTTGGCCTGAATTCCTACGGCATCGCCGGGGCGGCGCTGACCTATTTCAACAAATCCGTCACCGAACTGACGATTGCCGAGACGGCGTATCTGGCGTCTCTGCCGAAGGGGCCGAACAATTACCATCCGATCCGCCGCGAGAAGGCTGCGCTCGAGCGTCGTGACTGGGTGATCGACCGCATGGCCGAGAATGGTTACATCACTGCCGATGACGCCGCAGACGCCAAGAAGCAGCCGCTCGGTGTCAATTTGCGTCGTGGTGGGGCGCATATTTTCGCCTCCGATTATTTCGCAGAGGAAGTTCGCCGCCAGATCGTCGAGAAATATGGCGAGGAAGCGCTGCTTGAAGGCGGGCTTTCCGTCCGCACATCCTTCGATCCGCAAATCCAGCGCGAAGCCCGCAAGGCGCTTCAGGACGGGCTTGTACAGTATGACGAGCGTCGCGGTTTCCGTGGCCCTGTCGAAAAGATCGAAACAGCTGGTGACTGGACGGCGGCATTGGCGAAGGTCAAGGGTCTGCGCGACGTTCCCGAGTGGAAGGTGGCAGTGGTACTCGCTGTTGCTGCCGATGGCGTCGATATCGGCCTTCAGGCCGATCCCGACGCGGAAGATGGCGACAAGCGCACGCGCGGGCACATCTCGGCAGAAAACATGCGCTGGGCATTCCGTGATGCATCCGGCAAGCGCGCGACCGCCAAGTCGCCGGTTGGCGTGCTTTCCGTCGGCGACGTCGTCTATGCGCAGCCGCTCTCCGGCTCCGGCAATGAATATCGCCTGCGCCAGCCGCCGAAAGTGCAGGGCGGCATGGTAGTGATGGATCCGCATACGGGCCGTGTTCTGGCCATGGTCGGCGGATTCTCCTATGCGCAGTCAGAATTCAATCGCTCGACGCAGGCCATGCGTCAGCCCGGCTCCTCTTTCAAGCCGTTCATCTACGCAGCCGCGCTCGACAATGGCTATACGCCGGCCTCGGTCATCCTCGACGCCCCGATCGAGGTCGTCTCCGGCAACCAGGTCTGGAAACCGCAGAATTACGGCGGCGGTTCGGCTGGCCCTTCGACCTTGCGTCTCGGTATCGAAAAGTCCCGCAACCTCATGACCGTGCGTCTGGCACAGGACATGGGTATGAACCTCGTGGCGGAATATGCCGAACGCTTCGGCATCTACGACAAGATGCCGCCGCTTCTGTCGATGTCCCTCGGTTCGGGTGAAACCACCGTCATGCGCATGGTCTCGGCCTATTCGGTTCTTGCCAATGGCGGCAAGCAGATCAAGCCGACGCTGATCGACCGCATCCAGGATCGCTACGGCAAGACGATTTTCCGGCACGAAGAGCGTGGATGCGAAGGCTGCAATGCGACGAGCTGGCAAAACCAGGACGAGCCCGTCATCGTCGATAATCGCGAGCAGGTCCTCGACCCGATGACCGCTTACCAGACAACCTCCATGCTGGAAGGCGTGGTGCAGCGCGGCACGGCAGCGGGCAAGATCAAGGTCGATCTACCGGTTGCCGGCAAAACGGGCACCACCAACGATGAAAAGGACGCCTGGTTCGTCGGTTACACGCCGGACATGGTGGCCGGTCTCTATATCGGCTTTGATTCTCCCGCTCCCCTCGGTCGCGGCGGCACCGGTGGCTCGCTCTCGGCACCGATTTTCGGCGAGTTCATCGCCGATGCGGCCAAGCATCTGCAGCCATCGAAGTTCATCGTTCCCGATGGTATGAAGTTCATTGCCGTCAATCGCAAGACCGGTATGGCGGCAGTAGAGGGCGAACCTGACACCATCATGGAGGCATTCAAGCCCGGCACCGGCCCGGCCGACAGCTTCTCGGTGATCGGCGCGGAGAACTACATGTCGCAGGAAGACATTCTCAAGACGTCGCCGCAGGCGCAGCAGGCCATCACTGGCGGCGGCGGCGGGCTTTATTGAGCTGAAGTTCCGGGATCATCGGGGGGCGCGGGTCTTTACATCCGCGCCCCCCGCATTTATTTGAGCAACGAGTTTTAATGAAGGTGAAGAACCAGCGAAATGCGCAATGAAATCGTGAATGTCGTCGACGAAATCAAGCAGGCCATAAGCCTGCTGAGGAGGCATCTTTGACTGGGACCAGGCGATAAGACGACTGGACTGGTTGAATAACAAGGCAGAGGATCCGACCCTCTGGAACGATGCCGCAGAGGCCCAGAAGCTGATGCGTGAGCGCCAGCAGCTGGATGACAGCATCAATGGCGTCAAGGCGCTGGAGCAGCAGCTCCGGGATAACATCGAGCTGATCGAACTCGGCGAAATGGAAGGCGATGACGAAATCGTCAAGGAAGCCGAAGACGCCCTGAAGGCGCTGAAGAGCGAGGCGAACCGCCGTCAGGTGGAAGCCATGCTATCGGGCGAGGCCGACGGCAATGATACCTATCTCGAAGTGCACTCAGGTGCGGGCGGCACGGAAAGCCAGGATTGGGCGAACATGCTGCTGCGCATGTACACCCGCTGGGCGGATCGTGAAGGATTCAAGGTCGAGGTTCTGGAAGTTCACGATGGTGAAGAAGCCGGTATCAAGTCCGCGACGATCCTCGTGAAGGGTCATAATGCGTTTGGCTGGCTGAAGACGGAATCGGGGGTGCATCGTCTCGTCCGAATTTCTCCCTATGACAGCAATGCACGCCGCCACACGTCGTTCTCTTCCGTCTGGGTCTACCCCGTCGTTGACGATTCGATCCAGATCGACATCAACGAAAGCGACTGCCGCATCGATACCTATCGTTCGTCAGGCGCGGGCGGCCAGCACGTCAACACCACGGACTCGGCCGTGCGCATCACGCATATTCCGACCGGTATCGCCGTTGCCTGCCAGCAGGAGCGTTCCCAGCACAAGAACCGCGCCAAGGCGTGGGACATGCTGCGCGCCCGCCTTTATGAGGTGGAGCTGCAGAAGCGGGAAGAGGCTGCGAATGCGCAGGCCGCATCCAAGACCGATATCGGCTGGGGCCACCAGATCCGTTCCTACGTTCTGCAGCCCTATCAGCTGGTCAAGGATCTGCGCACCGGCGTCGAAAGCACGGCCCCTGGCAACGTGCTCGACGGTGACCTGAACGAGTTCATGGAAGCCGCACTCGCCCACCGCATCAGCGGCGGCGCGGATGTCGAAGTCTCGGATATCGACTGAGACTGTTGCGGAACATGGAATGAAACATCGCCCCTCGCATCCCATTGCGAGGGGCTTTTCGTTGGAGAACAGGTGTGAAACAGGCGCTCTACATCGTTGACGTCCAGCCAAGCTTTCATCCTCCGGCAGCCCTGGTGGCGGAGATTACAGCGCTAGCCGCGACCATGCCCAGCATCGCGACCGTCGAGCGTCATGATGAAAGCGTGACACCCTTCGAGCGCCAGCTCGGCTGGAAACCAGGTGCGGACGACTCGTCGCTTGTCCCCGCCGATCGCATCTTCATTAAACACGGCTATGGCCCGCCGCGGGACGTTATAGAGTACCTGCTGTCGCTGAAACTCGACAGGGTTCTCGTCTGCGGCATCCAGGCGGATACGTGCGTGCTCGCGGCCGGTTTCGCCCTTTTCGATGCGGGGTTGCACCCAACGCTTTTGCCGTGGCTAACGGTCGGCTCCAGCCTCGATCGCAGCGGCAAGCTGGGTGCGAGATTGTGGCAGCATCATTTTGGAGCGGTTCTCGCTGGGCCAGAGGCGCTACGCGCATGAGCGTGTTCGGCCATATGATCCGAGGATCAGTTGGACGCTTTTTCCACCTTCATCTCACCTAGCTCGTCGATGAGAATCGTCCAGCTCTCTGCTTCCTTGGCCATCGGGTCCGTCTTCAGATAGACGGTGACGAAGAGGCCGGGCGAGGTCGGCGCACCGTTCGAGCTTTCCGGTCGGATATCCGTGACGTAGGACTTCATCTGATTGAACTCGTCGAGTTCGATGTTTTCGAGAAGCTTCGGGCCTTCGGCGGTGAAGACGATACGTTGAAGATAAATCTTTGCCGTCCCATCGGTCTGGCGGATGGCGATGACTTTGTAATAGCCGCGTGTGGGCGAGGCGGGTGGCGGGTGCAATTGCCCGTCAGGACCCTTTACCGGTTCGAGATTCCTGTCCTCCCACAGGCCGCTGCTGACGACGAATATGGCCGAAACGGGCAGCGTATCGATTGCCGCCGTCTGCGCTGATGCCGGGAAGGCAGCCGAGGCAAGCAAGAGAGCAGCAAGGAGGTATGTCTTGGTGTGCATGGCAATCGTGGTCACTGGCTTAGTTATTGAACTGTTCGGCGAGAACCCGGTCAGACCATGAACGATCCGGATCAGACAGAATTCTTGCCGTCCTGTCCTGTGATTGTGCAATCCTGACATGACGAACGGATTTCACCTCCGTGTGGTCGGCAACCGCGTTCACAGGCCGTTTGTCGCGCTCCAGAACATGAATATCGACGGTTACCTTATTCGGTAGTAGGGCGCCGCGCCAGCGCCGTGGTCGGAAAGCGCTGACCGGGGTGAGCGCCAGAAGCGGCGATTCCAGCGGCAGGATGGGGCCATGGGCGGAAAAATTATAGGCTGTCGACCCTGCCGGGGTTGCCACCATCATGCCGTCGCAGATCAACTCTTCCAGTCTCACCTTGCCGTCCACTTCAACGCGAAGTTTCGCAGCCTGATGCGACTGGCGAAACAGGCTTACCTCATTCATGGCAAGGGCGGTAAATTCGTCGCCATCGGCGTCCGTCGTCGTCATGCGCAGCGGGTGAAAATCATTGCCGCTTGCCACGGCGATACGCTCCAGCAGGCCGTCCACCCGATAGTCATTCATCAGGAAGCCGACGGAGCCGCGGTTCATGCCATAGACGCGCTTGCCGGAATTCATCGTCTCGTTGAGAATTTGCAGCATGAAGCCGTCGCCGCCGAGCGCAACGATAACCTCCGCCTCCTCAAACGGCGTGTCGCCGTAAACGGCCTTCAGCTCCGTCAGCGCCGACTGCGCGTCCTCGGCTGGGGAGGCGACGAAGGAGAGTGAGTAGGTAGAATGCGACATCCGCTTCCCTCGACAGCGGGACAGAACCCGAATGGTCTGCCAGACGCTGCAACCTCTTGAAGCGGCTGGAAACCCAAGAAACCTCAGAGCGAGGTGGAGATCTAGCCGCAAGATGCACCCTTGGTACATGAAGTCTGCTGCCTGCGACAAGGTCTTTCGCTGACGCAACCGTTCGCTGAGCGCCGTACGTGTAGCTCCGGTCCACAGCTTCTTGATTCCTGCCCTTCAACAAGGGTTGCGGTGCGGGGCCGGCTGATGCAGTTTGCGATGGCTGATGACATGGCGAGTGGCAGGAGACGGACGTGGCGCTGAAATACGATATCTACGATGTCTTTACCGAGACGAAGATGGCGGGAAACCCGCTGGCGGTGATGTATGACGCCGATGATCTTTCTCAGGCCACGATGCAGTCGATTGCCCGGGAAATGAACCTTTCCGAAACGGTTTTCATCAATCGCTCCACCAATCCGGCACATGCCGCGTCGCTGCGCATCTTCACGCCGTCAGGCGAGTTGCCCTTCGCCGGCCACCCGACCGTTGGTGCGGCCGTCGCCATCGCCGAGCGTAACCGCAGTAAGAGCGATGACGACATCGATATGGTTTGCGTGCTCGAGGAAAAAGTGGGTCCGGTGCGTTGCGCCGTGAAGATGCGCTCAGGCGCTGTCAGCTTTGCGGAATTCGATCTGCCGCGCAAATCCTCCCGCGTTGATCTGCCGCTCGATCACGCAGCGCTTGCCGACGCCTTGGGCGTGAGCGAAGGGCATCTGGGCTTCGAGAACCACGTCCCATCGATCTGGACGGCAGGCGTGCCGTTCCTGCTGGTGCCGATGCACAATATCGCCGCGATCAGGGAGATGGATTTTGACGCCAATCTGTGGCTGCGCACAGCCCCGCTGGTCGAAGGCCGGCTGACGGCCGCCTACATCTATTGTCGCGGCGGGGTCAATCATGCGGCAAAGTTCCACGCCCGCATGTTCTCCCCCGAAATGGGAATTGCCGAAGACCCGGCTACCGGCTCGGCCGCCGCCGCCCTCTCTGGCGCGATCCACCATTTCGATGGCCTGACGGATGGCCACTACCCGCTGCTGATAGAGCAGGGCGTGGAGATGGAAAGACCATCCCACATCCATCTGCGTATGGACATCAAGGACAACGAAATCGCCCGCGCCCGCATCGGCGGTCACGCGATTCGTGTGGCGTCTGGCACGTTTGAGATTTAACGCCGCCATTCCCGGACATCAGGTTGTTGCAAAACAACGAAGCATAGCGACGACAAATGAAAACCCCGGCCTTTCAACCGGGGTTTTCTTGTATCTGCGCTGCTGGTGTCAGTTGAACCGACCCGCGGCATGGGCAAGCATCGTATAGACCTTGCCGGTATCGGAGGTGAGGTAAGACTGGGTGACGGTGCGGTCGCGGTCGGTGCGGGCGACATCGGCAAGCAGCTTCTCGAAATCATTGATGTAGCGGTCCACGGCGGTGCGGAATTCAGCTTCCCGCTCATATTTGCGCTTGATCTCGTCAAACGTCGTCTGACCCTTCAGCGTGTAGAGACGACGGGTGAAGACGTCGCGCTCGCCACGCTGGTAACGGCGCCACAGTTCCACGGAGGCATCATGGTCGATAGCCCGGGCGATATCGACCGAGAGCGAGTTCAGCGATTCCACCATATGGCGCGGATTACGGGTATCGGCCGCGCGGGTCGGCTGCTGCTCGGCCGTGGCGCGCGGTGTCGAGGCGGCAGGCGTTTCCTGCGATGCGCCACGCAACAGATCGCTGATCCAGCCGCCGCCTTCTTCGCGACGTCCAGCCTGGCTGGGTGCAACCGGCTGCGACGGAGCGGGTGCCTGACGATTCTCAACTTGCCGGTTTTCGACCTGACGGTTTTCGAGTGGCAGCGTGCCGCGCAGGGCAGGTGCTGGCTGCTGCTGTACCGGGCGCTGCTGTTGAACCGCCGCCGGGGCTGCAGGCTGCGGACGCGGCTCAACGCGGCGTTCTGCGGCGGGCTGGGTTGCGGCAATGGCGCGGGCGACAGGATCGGACACTTCCATCTGATGGGCGGAGCGGCCGACGAGTTGGGAAATATCCTGGAGCGCCTTGATCTGCTCGGAAACGGCGCGGCGCATGGCGGCCGCGCTTTCCTTGGCTTCCTCCGGCAGGTCGAAAGCACCGCGTTTCAATTCGGCGCGCGTTGCATCCAGCTCGCGACGGATATCGTGGCTTGAGCGGCGGATTTCGTCCGTGGCGCCGGCGAAGCGACTGACAGCTTCCTCGACGGCCTGACGCAACGTTTCTTTGAGGTTGGCCGCCGCGGCATTGGATTTCTCCGAAGCACTGCCGAGAAGGTTGTCGACTTCCGAAAGCGAGGATTCGACGCCGCCGCGCAGGCGGTTGACCAACTCGTCGGAATATTTCTGCGCATCCGAAAGCGTGCTTTCGATCGAACGGCTCGCATCCTGACCTGCAGCCAGGAGGGCACCGCGCATGGTCTGCGCTGCCGAGCGGGCGCGCTGCTCCGTCTCATCGAGCGAACGGCCGATATCCGAGAAGGACGCCTGCAGATTGTCACGCAGGTTGCCGGCAACGTTCTGCGAGCGCTCCTCGGCTTCGTTGAGCGTGGTTTCAACGACGCCAACGACGTTGCGCATCGCATTTTCGATTTCTTCAGACCGCTTGACGAGACCGACAGACAGGCTGCGAAGCGCTTCCTGACGTTCTTCCAGCGTGCCGACGAGGCTCGACTGCGCTGCGTTGAGCAGTTCGGATGCCTGGCTCAGCACCTTCGAGTGTTCCTCGAAGCGACCGACGATACCGGCGACCTGGGCCAGCGTCTGGCCGGAAATGTTCGACAGGCGGTCGATCTTCCCTTCGAGCAGGCGGCTGGAACTGGAGACCATGTCGGCGGCCTGCGACGCAGACTCGGAGAAGCGTGTCGCAGAGGCATTCAATGCGGCATCAGCCGAGCCGAATTCCTGTGCGGCGCGCTCGACGGCCGAGTTGAAGTTGGTCGCCGACTGCTCGACGATTTCGGCCATGCTGTTATGGGTCTGCGACAGCATATCGGTGCTCTGGCGGGTGGCCGCGACGAGCTTGTTTGCCGCATCGCTGCCAGCGCGCGCATATTTGTCGATACCCTGTTCGACGGCGTCTGCCATGGCCGTGTGGGTTTCCGACAGCATGTCGGTGCTCTGGCGGGTGGCGGCAACGAGCTTGCTCGCCGCATCCGTTCCGGCAGCTGCGTAATCGCTGATGGCCTGTTCCACCATCCCGACCATGCCGCTGTTGCTCTGGGTCAGAAGCTCGGCACTCTGCTGGGCGGCGGAAACGATCTTCTCTGCGGCCTCACGGCCAATGGTGGCGTATTCATCAACGACCGGCTTCGCTTTCTCTTCGATGAGGCGCGAGAGTTCGGCAGACCGGCTGGCCAGCATCGAGTTGAGTTCGCGGGTGCGATTATCAAGCGCCGAGCGGATCGATTCGCCGCGCGCGTCGAGGGCGGATTCCACCCCGGTCAGCGTCTCCGAGATGACGCCCACCTGCGAGCGAACGACCGCTTCGGCTTCGGCAACCTTGTTGACGATGATGTTGCCGGCTTCCGAGAAGGTCTGGGCGACGGCAGCCGCCTGCCCGGAAAGGCGCGTCTGCGCATCCGAGATGCGGTTGACGATCTCGCCGGACTTTTCTTCGATTGCCTTCGTGAAAGCTTCGTTCTGCGCCTGCACCTGTTCTGCGAATTCCGAACCGGATTTCGAAAGCAGGGCAGAGGAGCGGGCGGCTTCGTCGCCGATGCTCTGGGTGGCGGACGTCACCGCGCCGCGCAGGCTGACGGCGAGATCTGTCGCCTTGCCTTCGATCGTGCGGTTGACGTTTTCGAGGCCGATGGTGAGAGCTCGGTCCATGGTCCCGAGACGCTCGTCGATGCGGGCCGCGCCGGCATCAAATGTCTCGGCAAGACGGCTCGTGCGGCTTTCGAACGTGTCTGCAACCCGTGTGGTCTGTTCGTCCAGAATGCCGGTGATGCGCTCGGCTGCTTCGTCGCTGGTGCGGGCGAAAACGGCTGTCTTGTCTTCAAGCGCTTCAGCAAAGCGGCGGCCAGCGTCGTCGATCGAACTGTTGACGTTGGCAAGGTCGCCGCCGACTCTGGTCTGGAGAGCGTCGAGCGAGGTCTCGATGCGGGCGCCGGTCTCGTCCAGACGGGTGGTGACATTGCCGATCGAGGTCTCGATTCGCGTGGAGAGGGCATCTGTCGCCCCGCCGATCTCGCGTGCGGCTTCGCCGATCTTCACGGCTATATCGCCGGCGCTGTTACGAAGGCGCTCTTCCAGCGTCTGAGCACTACCGTCAATCGCCTTTTGCAGGGTTTCCTGCTGGGTTTCGAGCGACAGTTCGAGCATGCTGGCGCTGGAAGCAACCGTTGTGCCGATCATCATCGCCTGCTCGGAGAGCATGTCGCCCATCTGGGTCGTCGCGGAGTTAAGGGTCGCGGCGATCTCCGCCTGACGCTGCTCGAGCGTCGTGCGGATTTCATCATGTGACTGCGAGAGATTGCTTTCGAGGCGGGTCACACCCGCTTCGACTGTCTGGGCAAAGCGGCTGCTGCCGTCTTCAACGACGCTTTCGATGCGGTTGGCGGCGCCCGATACGCTCTGTTCGATGAGGCCGCTGTTGCGTTCCAGCGAACCGGCGATGCGTTCCGCCTGGGAACCGAGCATGGTTTCGAGCCGCTCATGGCCACTGGCAAGCGCGTTTTCGAGCGTGAAGGCCGTCGCTTCCAGACGCTGACCGACACCGGCAGCGGCGAGCGAAAGCGACGAGGCTCTCGCATCCATGGCCTCGGCGATCCGCTCCTCGACACCCGAAATCGTCATGTCGAGCGCCATGGTGCGGCTGTCAAGCGCCTCCGCAATGCGCTCTTCGGCGCCGGAAACGATGCCCGACAGGGCAGCGGTACGGGTGTCGAGAGCGCTCGCGATGCGGTCTTCAACGCCGGCAACGGCGCTGTTGATGGCGGCGGTGCGGCCATCGAGAATATCGGTGATCTTCTCCTCAACGCCGGAGAAGCTCATGTCGAGCGCCATGGTGCGGCTGTCGAGCACGTCTGTGATCCGCTCTTCCGCACCCGAAACGATGGTCTTCAGCGAGTCCGTACGGCTGTCCAGCGCGCCGGCGATGCGGTTCTCGGCGCTGGCCACCAGATCGCCAAGGGCGGCGGTACGCGTGTCGAGCGCCTGGGCGATTTTTTCTTCCGCGCCGGAGAAGGTCATGTCGAGAGCCACGGTGCGGCTATCGAGCGCGTCGGTGATACGCTCTTCGGCACCGGAAACAACGTTCTTCAGCGAATCCGTGCGGCTGTCGAGCGCGCCGGCAATACGCGTCTCGGCGCTTGCAACCAGATCGCCGAGGGCCGCGGTGCGGGTGTCGAGCGCTTCGGCGATTTTTTCCTCTGCGCCGGAGAAGGTCATGTCGAGCGCCATGGTGCGACTGTCCAGCGCATCGGCGATGCGTTCTTCAGCGCCCGAGACAACGGCGTTGAGCGCGGCGGTGCGGCCGTCCAGCGTTTCGGCGATACGGTGCTCCGCACCGGCAACGACGTCGCCAAAGAGGGCTGTCCGGCTGTCGAGCGCGCCGGCGATTTTTTCTTCGGCGGTTGCCACGATGCCTGTCAGGGCCGACGTCCGGTGGTCGAGGGTTTCGGAAAGGCGCTCCTCGACATTGGCGAAGGTCATGTCGAGCGACAGGGTACGGCTGTCCATGGCGTCTGCGATGCGTTCTTCGACGCCGGAAATCGCGCTCGTGAGGGCGGCCGTGCGGCCGTCAAGTGTATCGGCGATGCGGTTTTCCGCACCGGAGACGACATCGTGCAGCGCCGCGGTGCGGCTTTCGAGCGTGTCTGAGATGCGGTCTTCGATGCCGGAGACAGCGCCCGTGATGGCGGCGGCACGGGTTTCGAGCGTTTCGGCAAGCCGGCGCTCAACATCGGCGACAACATTATTGATGGCGGCAGCGCGCTCGTCGAGCATGGCGGCAAGGCGTTCCGCCGTACCGGAGACGGAACCAGTGATGGCCAACGAACGGCTGGCGAGCGCCTCGTCGAAGCGGTCCTGGCTGACCGAAAGCGCGCCGAACAGGGCATTGCTGCGGTCCGCCAGCACGGCGTCGATCTTCTCATGCGAATTGGCGAAAGCATCGGTAATTTCGGCGGTGCGCTGACCGATTGCCTCGCTGAAAGCCTGTGTGCGGCTTTCAAGGGCGCTTTCCAGCATTTCCTGACCCGTGCCGAGCGCGGTGGCAAGCGCCAATGACTGATCGGTCATGGTGGCGCCGATGCGCTCGAGGCCGGAATTCAGCATCGTATCGAGGGCTTCAGAGCCACCGGCGACGGTTTCATTGATGCGGGCAAGGCTTTCCATAAGCTTGCTGTCGAGGCTGCCGGCGCGCTGATCGAAGGCGCTGGCAAATTGCGACACATGCTCGTCGAATGCG